>Ga0134121_10000369_pt1 | contig 52368 bp, 67 predicted proteins | sample KB301_FD_96463 | JGI IMG/M metagenome (GOLD analysis project Ga0134121, IMG submission 96463) | Terrestrial soil microbial communities without Nitrogen fertilizer from Kellogg Biological Station, Michigan, USA - KB3-0-1 | ecosystem: Environmental > Terrestrial > Soil > Unclassified ...
CATCGAACCTGTCCGCCTGCTCCGGCTCCCAATGGCTGTCGTGAAGAAACGCTACGCCCTTGTACGCCTGCTGCGCCGAGACGTTCGTGAACATCGTAACGTCGTGCCCGAGACTGGCGAGACCAAGCGCGTACTGGACGGCGGTGGTTTCGCTGCCGGTCATCCCGCGCTGGTCGGACATGAGAGCGTTCACGTCGAGCGGGCGGCCCATCGCTAGGGATGGGTAGATGACGGCGATCCGCCTCTTGTCAGCGCTCGGCTGTCGCTTCGTCGCGAGATACATGGACACCGCTTCCGCCATTTCCTGTTCGTTGAGATCCATCAGGCAGCCCTCGCAAAATTCGTCCGATACCCCACGACCGGCATGACCTCGACCTCGCGCAAAACTTGGTGAAACATTTTCACCCAGTCACGCGCGAGCGTATCGAGCGAGAAGTTCTCCCGCGCGTACCGCTTCAGCTCCTCACGGTCCTCCTCGCCCGGCTTCAGCATCGCCGCGACGCAAGCGTCCGCGAACTGCGCCTTGTACTCGGGAGACAGCCAGTAGCCGTCGATCATTGTGCCGCGCAGTCCAACGGTCTCGTTGAGCGCAGCGATCGGTGAGGTGACGACGCGACAACCGGCGGCTTGGGCTTCTTGGCCGGTGATGCAGCTGGTCTCAGTCCACCAAGTGGGGTAGCTCCAAACGCCAGAGCGCATCTGCTCTTTCGCCAGCTCCGGTGGACTGATGCGCCCATGAAAGTGAACCCCCTGGCTCGCCCGCTCCGCCATCAGCCGCTCGAGGAATTCGATCTGCTGCTTCTGCTCCGGTGACGCGAATCGCTTCCAGATGTCGAGCCCATAGTAGATGTGCAGCGACGCGTCCGGCACCTTCTCGCGGATGAATGGCAGCGCCTCGATCGCAACGAAGACGCCGCGGTCGAGCGAGGACGAGTAGAACATCCGATGCGGGTCGCGCTCCTCGGGCTTGTCGTAGAGCGAGAGATCGATACCGTTTCGCGTCTTGATGACCTGCGTCTCGTGCACGAAGTCGTACGTCTGGAGGAAGAACTGCCGGTGCCAATCGCTCAGGCACAGGAACCGGTCGATGCGGTGCGCCCGAACCTGGTTCAGCTCGGCTCCGCAGTGCACGTCGTGAACCCAGCAGAGCCGTGCTTTCGCCTGAACCTCGAACTGGTCGTCGATGGCGATCGGCCGGCGCGAGGGGATGAGCACGTCGCAGGTGAGGTGGTGGTAATCGAGATGATTGAACCACTCCACGCCCTCGAAGTTTCCCGGCTGTTCGCAATCACCGTAGACCCGGACGCGGTTGCCGAGCTTGACGAGCCTGCGCGCCATCTCCCAGGCCATGCGCTCCGAGCCGCCGATGCCGGTGGCCGCGATCGTGTCGGGCGTCCACCGCTCGGCACTCGGCCCGATGTAAAGGATGATGTCGAGACCCGGGTGATGGATAATCGTTGCGGCAGACGAAGCCTGCGCGGGCTGGCCCTCTCCCGCTGCCGTAGTCTTGGCGCGAAACTTTCCGTCGACCGCGGCGTTGAAGAGCTGCAAAGCCTGGTCGCTCAGCGCGCCGACCTTGTGCATCTCCTGGCCGAGCTGGCGAGCCTGACCCTGGAATACCCGAGATTTGGCGACGTTCAGGTTGAACTGCGTGTTCGGGTCGGCCGGTAGCGTCTTCAGGATCTCCTCGCACGACGCCAGCGCCCCAGCCGGGTCACCGATGTTCATGCACGCGACGATCAGGTACCGGTGCACCTCGACCTTGCGCTCCATCGGGTTGATGAAGAGGACCGTCTGCGTCTCGGGCGACGTGAGGTACCGCCGCGCGAAGTTCACGCACCGTTCCCAGTCGCGGACGTTGCCGGTCTTCTGGGCAAGGAAGTAGTAGGTCTTGGAGAGCGAGAAGAATGCCTCGCCCCATGCCTCGCGGACGGGGATGGCTTTTAGCGCCCACTCCGCGGCCTCCTCGAACCTCTGGAGCCCCTGGTAGTGGCGGCAGACCTCGAGGTGAGCCAGGTATTTCTCGTCCTCCCAGCCGCTGAGCGCGATGTAGCGCTTGTGCATGTCGATCGACTGCTCGGGGTTGCCCGTCCAGCCAAGCTCGAGCCCAAGGTAGTAGAGCGCGCGCACGTCCGTATCGCCCACCTTGTTGTGGTAGGTCTGGAGGATCCGCAAGTTGCGTCCGCTCTCGACGGTCTTCGCAATGTCGCGCCGGCGGTGCACGTTGCGGATGCCCTCTTGGATCAGGATCTTCGGCGTGTCGCCAACCTGTGGCACCAGCGTCTCGTGGACCGGCGAGATCCACTTGAAGTCGCGAGCGGGCTTGACCAGGCGCTCACGGATGAAGCGCATGGTGATGTTCCCCTGACCGTCGTGGTCGTAGTCGTAGTTCCACATTACACACGCCCGGGGAAGGTGGTCGTGCGCGGCTACGATTTCAGAAAGCTTTTCGGCTCCCACCATCACATCGTCGCCGTCCATCCACATGACCCACGGCTGGGTAGCGAGATCGAACGAGCGTTGACGAGCGAGGGAGAAGTCTTCGATGCGGTCTTCGGCATCGTTGCAGGCCGTAAACCGTTCCCACTTGTCGGCGTACTTCTGCGCGATGGCCGGCGTGTCGTCGGTTGAGCCCGTGTCGACGATCACGATCTCGGCCACATAGGGACGGATCGACTGAAGAGCGGCCTCGATGTTGGCCTGCTCGTTGCGTGTTATCAGACACACCGATACCGGTGCCTTGGTAATAGACAAAACGAACCCCGTTTCTTTGCCGTTGGTAGAGCGCGACGGCAGGGCGCGCGGGTTTGAAAAAGCTAAGCTAAGAAGAAGACTTTACGGCGTGATGTAGAACTCGATGCGCCCCACGAGCAGTTCGTTCTCGGTGGTCAGGTGGTTGGTGGCCACGAACAACTCGCCGCACCGATCGCTGCCAACCGTGATCGTCACCTGTTCGCTGGTCATCGTGGCCCCGTAGAGCGTCATACCTTCGCTCGGGGAGATGCTCCAAGTCGAGGTGATGCCGGTCGCGCCGTCGAGCTTTGGCCTGTAGTCGATGCCCCAGTCGAGGATCTCGCCGGCTGATTGTTGAGCGTGGAACATGGGTTTAGAAGTTGGCCGCAGAGAAAATGACCGGCCGCCGTTGCCACTCGATCGGCTGCTCCTGGCTGTCGGTGAAGCTGCCCGCGCGGGTAAAGTTCGTGGCCGTTGTCCCTAGGTCGAGCTGGACGCTGGCCGCGTTCTGGCAGTCCAGGTATGTGTAGGCGCCGCCGGCCACGATTGCCGAGATTGGCGCCCGCTGTTGAAACTGCGCGATGGCCTGCGCCTGCGTCAGTTCGAGTGGACATACAATAAAGTGCGCGATCTTCCCGTTGAGAAAGAAGTCGCTCACGGAATCCGTGAATACGTCCAGGCTCACCGGGACCAGGGCAGTGGTGGTGGCCCGCGACGGCGTAATAAGGAACGAAGGGCTAGCTGGGTTGAAGCCCTCGATCAGGCAATAGATGCTCTGCGCCCCGCTCCCTACGTTGTACGTGTAGCAGAAATGGATCCACCGCCCTACGAGCGAGGCGTTCGAGCCAATGGCGACATCGGTATTTGTGCTGGCACCAGTCTTGTATTCGACCTCAATGTCATCACCATTCGCGGCGTCATCTTGGAAGGCGGTCCAGAAGTCGAGCGTCGGATTGAACGCGCTAAACGGGCTAGGGAAGGTGCCGGTGACTGCGGCGGCCCACTTCGCGGCAAAGGCGATAGAGAACGCCGTCGTTACATTCAACGCAAATGACCGGGTGAGCGAACAGCCTGAGCCGCCTATGACAGAGTTTCCCATCTACTCCACCACCACAACCCAGTCAGGATCGCCGCCCGCGTTGTTACCAAAAGTCGTGGTATCGAATGCCTGGCTGCCGCTATTGGCATGCGTGGTCACGGTCGTGGGCGTTCCGTTGGTCGGGTCGATTCGCTTGATCGTCACCGTCGCCGCGCTGAATCCGGAAAACGCGAGCGTCACGCTGCCCGCCGCCGGGACGTAGAGCCCTCCCCACGAACCGTCGGAAGCCTTCGATGCCGTGACGTAGTTGGCCGTTCCGGCAGTGCCTCGGCCGGCGGTGACGAAAGTGTTCGATTCATCAGGTACCAGCAGGTGCCAAGCGCGCGAGCGGATCGCCGTCGCCATCACCAGGAAGTGCGACATCGAGGTCGTGGTGAGGTTGCTCGTCCACGGCCCGTTGTTCGCGCTGAAGAGTGGGTTGCTTACCGTGCGGTTGCCGCCGAACGGCCACACGGCTTCATCGCCGTGGATCCAACCAGCGAGTCCACCGGAGAAGATCGACTGCCAGTGCTGGGAGCGAAGCTGCAAAGCGGTCGCCCCGCCGCCACCCGTGTTGCCCTCGTACCGGCCTTCGCCGAGGAGAACGGGCACAGGAGAGCCGAGGTCATATCCGCGCTGTACGGTGTCGTTGGTGATGACGCCGACCTGCGCGAAGTTGACGTCGTGCATCGACGAATCGCCCACGTCGGTGGCGAGCGCGTCGGGCGGCCCACCCCAGTGAGCCGTGCGCAGCTGCGTCAGATTGGCCGCTTTGAGGATGGCCGCGAACCCCTCGAGCAGGGTAAGCGCCGCACCGCTTAGTGGTGTCGGCGTCGAGTCGGGAGCAAGATCGCCGCCGATCACCCAGATAATGTTTTTGAAGCTCGCGTAGCGGGCGGCAAGGAAGGACGCGTACGCGTTGACCTTCGTCGTCCCGTTCGCGAGCAGCTGGTTGTACCAACCCTGGTCACCGCCGTGGCTGCCCATGTAGAGCGGGAACGCATAGACGAGAAAACCGCGCGCCAGGCATGCGTTGAGGTAGAAATCGACGTTCGCCCAGTAGGTTGCCGCAGGCAGCGAGAAGTCCGCGACCGTCGTCGCGCCACCACCACCAGTCGCGCCTGTGAAAGGTGAGTTGCCGTTTGCATCGAACGGCGGGGATTGCGAGAAGCAGTTTTCGATCAGCTCAACGATTACGGTGTTGATCCCCTTGGCCTGCCTGTCGTTGAGGTAGGTGATCATCTCCGACTGCTGGAGCTGAGTGATCACGTCCCAGCCGGCATCGCCGACTGGCAAGAACGGCACACCGCTCGGCGACTGAAAGAACCGCCGGTTGGCCGAGACGGAGAGGGGGAAGGTTCCTAAATTGGCGTTGTTGTGCAGCCGCCGGCTGGATCTGAATGAATAGGGCATCAGCCGAACGCCGCGCCGGCGCTCTGTACGTAGTACTGATTTGCCTGTGGCCCGGTGACGCCAACGGCGTACACAGAGAACAGATCGACGGTGCCGCTCATCGGGGAGCCGAAGTCCTGCATCTGGCTCGGCCAGTTGACGCGGCCCGTGGTGCCCGTCGGCCAATTCATCAGCGCCGTCGCCTTCCAGTGGAAGACGCGAAGCAAGTAGTTTCCGGGGCCCGTTGGCCCGGTCATGATGATGTTGGTCGTCGTGCCGATCGGGACGTACTGCTTCTGCCCCTTGGACAGATCGATGATCATCGTCTGGCCGGTCGTGGGATTCAGGAACTCACCGGCGAACTGGACGGAGTTGACGCCGAGCAAACGCCCGGAGTCGTCGAGGACGACCGGGCTATTGAGTAGCGCGCCGCCGCTCATACCGGTCCAGCGCGCGATGGCGTTCTGCGTCGCGCTTCCGGGGCCCACGATCGTTCCCGCTCCGCCGCCTCCAGCTGCGCCTGCTGGACCTTGTGCACCCTGCGGACCGGTCGGTCCGGTAGCGCCCGCGGGTCCGGTCGGGCCGGTAGGGCCGAGCCCGCCAGTTGGTCCCGTTGGGCCTAATCCACCGGTTGGGCCACCAGGTCCCGTCGGCTGAAGCGCGCCGGTGCCGAACGTTAGGGCGGGACTTGCGTAGTAGACGCCGAGTCGATCCTCAAAGAAGAGGATGTCCTCAGCTCCGCTTGCCACGCTGAGTGTTGGGATCGCGTTGCCCTGCCAGCGGACACCAGTCGGCCAGGTACTAACGAAGGTATTCGGCTCGACATGCTTGACCCGGAGCGCAAGCGACTGTGGGCCCGATGGCGGGCCGGTGAAGAGGAACGACGTGAGCGTCCCGATGAACGCCGCTTGGTCGGGCCCGCTTGCCCAGTTGATGATCTGTGTCTGCCCGGTCGGAACCGAGACTTCCGCCGCATACTGAAGGCGCCGAACGTTCGAGAGTGTGCCGTCCGTTCCGATATAGACGGTGCTGTTCTTTAGGGTCGTGCCGCCGACGCCAGACCAAAGCGCGATGGCGTTGTCGACCGTCGCGTTGGGCCCGGTGATCCCGCCGCCACCGCCGGAGCTGGAGCCGTTGGCGCCAGCCGGTCCAGTGGCTCCCTGAGGTCCAGTTGGACCCGTGGATCCGAGTTGTCCTGTGACACCAGTGGCACCTTGAAGCCCAGTTGCGCCCTGAGGCCCCGTTGCACCCTGCTGTCCGGTCGGACCTTGCTGTCCCGTCGGGCCAAAGTTTCCGCTACCGCCCGTGCCGAAGGTGAGCGCAGCTGCGCCGTAGTAGGCGAGCTGAGTTGGACTGGTGCGCCTCCCGTCAACGACAACCAGATCGTGCGCGCCGCTGGCCGTGCTGAGCGTCGGGGTAACGCTGTCTTGCCAGAGGATCCCGGTCGGTTGCCATACGCCAGCCGTGTTGGCAGCGTTGTGGATGATGCGAAGGTTGACCCAGCACGGACCCGTGGGCGGCCCCGTGAACATGAACGACGTGATCGCGTCAGAGACGAGCGCAGTTTGGTAGGGGCCGCTCTGGAAATTGATGATCTGCGTGAGGCCCGTCGGGACCTGAACGTCGCCAGCGAATTCGAGCGAGCGGACGCCGAATAGATTGCCGCCGTCGGTAAGCGCGACGGTGCTGTTGTTGATCGCGGTGCCGTTTGGTCCGCTCCAGCGAACAAGTGCCTGGTGCTGCGTGATCGCGGGACCAGTGATCCCGGCGCCCCCTCCGCCTGAACCAGAGCCGTTAGCGCCCGCAGGACCGGTGACCCCGGGAGATCCCTGGGCACCCTGCGGTCCGATGCTGCCGGTGGGCCCCACAGAACCGGTGGGGCCGAGCCCGCCGGTCGGGCCGATCGTTCCCGTTGGTCCAACCTGGCCAGTTGGTCCTACGGTTCCAGTGGGCCCGACCGTGCCAGTAGGGCCCTGCTGTCCGGTCGGACCAACCTGTCCAGTAGGCCCGACGGTACCGGTCGGTCCCTGTTGACCGGTGGGGCCAACGCTTCCGGTGGGACCAGCGGCTCCTGTGACACCAGGCGAACCTTGGCTACCAGCGGGTCCGGTCGGCCCAGTCGCGCCGGTTACACCTTGTGGACCGATCGTGCCCGTAGGTCCCTGCTGCCCAGTCGGTCCTTGGGGACCGGTGACACCAGGACTACCCTGCTGACCCGCTGGTCCGGTCGGACCAGTGCTGCCCGTGACACCAGGGGCCCCCGCGGATCCTTGGCTTCCCTGAGCACCCTGTGGGCCCGTGACACCGGGAGAGCCTTGCTGCCCCGCGGGACCCGTCGGTCCGGTTGGACCCGTGACGCCAGGACTTCCTTGCGGGCCAGCGCCCGATCCTGCTGCACCCTGTGGACCGGTCGACCCCGGGCTTCCCTGCTGGCCGGCGGCGCCGGTTGGCCCCGTCGTTCCCGTCGGACCAATCGCGCCCTCGAGCGAGGTGAGCACCACAGAGCCGGTGAGGAAAACCTGGTGGGTGCCGGTGCCCTTCGAGAATTCAATCCAGCCGGTGTGGCCGCCCGGGCCGCTCGCCCGAATGACATTCTGGACCGTGACCGACTCGCGAACCGCGGTGCCGCCCTGAAGCGAGCGGACAACCGGCCCGGCAACTCCGTCGATGACTAGCCGAACGTCAACTTCGTTGAACTGCGAGCCGGTGGCTTGGCCTCCAGTCGCCTGGAGCTCAAGCACGCCGACACCCCAGACCGGCGCCGTTGCCCCGCCGATGACGTAGGCAAAGCTGTTGTTGACCGCCGTGAACCCGAAGCCAGACGCCGCGCCGGGGCCGCCGCTCGTGCCCGACCAAACCGACGTTCCGACGGGAAGGCCGGCAATAATTGCGGCAGGTCCAGTAACCCCGGGAGAGCCCTGGCTGCCTTGCGCTCCAGCGGGTCCGGTCGGGCCGGTTGCGCCGGTGGTTCCCGCGGGACCCGTTGGTCCAGTGTTGCCTACCTGACCGGTCGGTCCAGCGGAGCCCGTCGGTCCGAGTCCACCTGTGGGTCCAGTCGGACCGAGCCCACCGGTAGATCCGATTTGCCCGCTCGGGCCCTGCTGCCCAGTAGGGCCGATCGATCCAGTGGGGCCAACCGTTCCCGTCTGTCCCTGCGGGCCAGTAACGCCGGGTGATCCTTGCGAGCCCGCCGGGCCTGTTGATCCGGCAACGCCAGCGGAACCCTGTGTGCCCTGTTGTCCAGCTGGACCCGTCGGGCCAGTCGCACCCGTCGCGCCGCGCTGACCCGTTGGACCGGTGACACCGGGCGTTCCTTGTGGCGCCCCAGCGGGGCCAGTAACGCCCGGGCTACCCTGCGCACCATCGGCGCCAGCGGGGCCGGTTGGTCCTTGTGGACCGGTCGTGCCACCGCCAAAAGAAACGCCGCTGGGCAGCCCCGAGAAGACCCCGGGAGATCCCTGCGGCCCCTGCGGTCCGGTCGCCCCACGCGGTCCAGTCGCTCCGCTCGTGCTCGACCCGCTATTGTTGTTCGGTACTCCGCACGGAGCATCGCAATAGACGATGAACGTTCTACAGGCGGGGGCGGCCATGGGTAAAGCTAAGAGGGTGCACGCGCTGTCTGGCGCGCAAGTAAAGTCAGGCCCACTCGGTCAAAGAATAGGCGTAGTAAGCGGCGGCCTCGGCGGCAGAATGCGTGCGCGCGAGCACCACGAGCTCAGCCAGCGCGCCATCGAAAGAATCCGAGGCCCCAGGCCCGTCGAAAAGTCGGAACCGGTTGAATGTCTGCGTGCCCACGTTGGCCGAGCCAAGACCTGCGGCGTTCCCGTTGAGGAAGAACGACATCACGGTCCCGGAGAACGAATAGCTAGCTCGAGTATGCGCACCGGTCGCAAAAAGACCTGGCGAACTTACCGACGCCGACGCCGAAGCATCGTCCTCGCGGTCGTAACGCAGCACGTTGGATCCTGGGTTGTCACAGCGGCAAACCGACGTTGCGGCACCAGTCGTGTGATCCCAGGCGGTGAGCACATTGCTCCCGATTGTGTCGATCCTGAATGTTGCAAAGACAGAGAACGCGATGTCGTCGCCATTCATCCTGGAAAGCACGCTTCCGGATGTCAGAGATAGGGACTCAAGTGAATTGGTCGTGAGTACTGGGCGGCCACCCCAGCTCGTCGTGTCCCAGGTCGGCTGAAGCGAAACGGTAGTCTGCGCAACCGTATTTCCGTTGCCGCTTCGGTCTGACCACTGCGACACGGTACCGGAGCCGGTGACGTTCGCGTAGTTGGTCGACGCGTACCACCAGGCAAGCGGGTTCAGCGAACCGGGCGACCAACCAGTCTCGCCCGCTGCAATGATCTGCCTGAGATCCATTAGAGCTGGTAGCGGCTGCCGGGGTTCCAGCCGACGAGCGCGGTGTGCTTGAAGATCTGCCCCATGTTCGCCGCGAGCGTCGCGATGGTCCCGCTCGGGGTGCCCGTCACCGTAGAGATGATCTTCGCGTTGGCGCTTGAATCACGGTTCTCGATCGCCACGACCATGCCGTCCGTCACTCCCACCTGGCCGAGCGTGTACGTGCGGTCCGCGGAGTTGGTGCCGGGAACAAACCACACGGTACCGGTCGGCGCGCTCACGTTGGCATTGGCGTCCGGGAGAACCCCGCCGAACTGAGGACCTGCGATCGCGCGCATCGGACCCGAGCCGCCGAGCTTGCTTCGGCTCGCGCCGAAGAAGTCGAGGGAGTATTGGTCCATGGCGAGGGTGCCTACGGAGGTCTGCACAGTTGCCGCGGGGGTCAGCACTTGGCTCATCTCGACCCGCGTTGCCGTGCCGGCGCTGAAGGCGCCCCGAATGCGGGAGCCGTCTTTGAGTATGAGGGATGATGCGAGGATTGAGTCACTTTCGGTACCACGACATGTGACCATCCCGCCGAGCCGAACGTCGACCGTACCCGTGACAAGGCAGTCGTTGAGGAAAAGGTTCGTATTCGCCGAAGTGTTCTGATTCAGCGCGTTTGAGCCGTTGCCGTTCAGGTAGATGCCGCTGAGGGTGAGCGTCGGAGTGTTGGTCGGGAACCAGCCGATCGCGATGTTCGGTCGATTCGTGCCAGCGATCGGATACGTGGAATCGCTGAACGCGGCTAGCGTGAGCTGCGAGCTGCCCGTCTGCGTGATGTTGACGACGCCGTAATTGCCAGGGCTAAGGAGCAAAGTGCCGCCGCCAGCGGGGAGTCCCGCGAGGATAGCGACAATGTTTCCCGGATTGACAATCCAAGTCGCGTTGCTCGAGGCGGTCGGCCCCATCTGGAGGTAGCCGCTCGGGATGCCTACATTGCCAACGTTGCGCAGATCATTCTGCTGCCAGTCGGCCATGACAGGACTGAACTCATATTCGCCGATAGTGGCGATCTTGATCTTGGCGCTCCCGCTCGTCGTCTCAAGCTGAAGCCCGCGCACGCCCTCTGTGCCGCCACCAACGATAACCGTATCAGGCACGTCACCGGTTGTGTACCTGACCACCGGAACGTCGAATGTGCCCGTCGAGCCGCGCGCAGAAACGAGCGAGGTGGTGCTATATGGCCCGCGAACGAAACCGCTCTGCGCCGCGCCGGTCGCGCCCTGCGCACCGAATTCGACGCTTCCGCCATCCGAACCAAGGCGCACGTCCTTAGCAAACCCAAGCGTGCCCGCGGTGCCGATTGCAAGGTGCCCGCCGGTCACGCCCGTACCAATGGGCAGGCCGACGCCCGTGGGGCCCTGGACTCCCGTGACGCCGGGAGAGCCCTGCGAGCCCTGAACGCCGATCGGACCGGTCGGACCGATCTGACCAGTTGGGCCTTGCGGGCCGGTGACGCCCGTGACGCCCTGCGGACCGGTGTTGCCGCGCGGACCGGTTGGGCCAGTGGGACCCGTGACACCGGGAGAGCCCTGAGGACCAGCGCCAGAGCCAGCTGCACCAGCCGGACCGGTGAGACCTAAGCTGCCCTGCGGACCTTGTGTGCCGACGGGCCCAACTGCGCCTTGCGGGCCTGTGACGCCTTGGATGCCTTGGATGCCCGTCTGGCCGATTGGGCCCGTCGGGCCAGTCTGACCCTGCGGACCGGTGACCCCCTGTTGACCGGTGGGACCCACGCTTCCGGTCGGCCCGGTGGGGCCGGGAACGCCGGTGACGCCAATGCTGCCGGTCGGGCCCTGTACGCCGTAGGGGCCGGTGGGGCCAGGCGAACCCTGCGGGCCGATAGTTCCCGTGGGGCCGCCAGCGGGGCCTGCTGGGCCCGTGGGGCCGGCGGGACCTGTGCTGCCGACGGCGGACGCGAGCAGCGCATCAAGGAAGGTGAGTTCGGAAGAAGCCATGATCTAGGCGTAAAAGAAGGCTGACTTGCGTGCTGGTCTTTTGCTGGTCACAATGAAGAGATGCAAAAGAAACAAGCCGATAAGCTCAAGGTGACGATCGTCATGAACCGCGAAGAAAAGTCCGCACTAGAGAAGCGCGCCAAGGCCGAGCGGCTCTCATTGTCCGCCCTGGTCCGTCGTTTTGCGGTTGGGCTCGCCGCTCTGGCCCTGGTTGCCTGCGGCTCCGACTTCAGTTCGCAAAAAACCGCTGGCGGGATTGGTGGCGGTGCGGGAATTGGCACTAGCGGAACCGCCGGCATGCCAGCCGACAACGGCGGCTCACCCGATGCGCCAGCGGTTGGCGAGGGGCACCTGTGCAACGACAAGGTGGCTTGCGATGCTGGTCTCTTCTGCGATGGCGACGGGAAGTGCTCGCTTCAGTCAGAACTCGGGGGCGCCTGCTCGACCGCGGCCGAGTGCGTTAGCGGCCACTGTGTGGACGAGCAATGCGCCGCGCCGGTCGCGCCCTACGACGGACCCCCGTGGGTTGATTGCTCGGGGTCGGCCATCGTTGCTCGCGGATTTTCCGCACTCTGGAGCGAAGTTAGTTTCTCTGTTACCGCTGCTAGCCATGGCCCCGACTGGTCACTGATGACACTGGTTCCCACCATCAACGGCGAGCTACCACCGCTAATTAGTACCAATAAATCTAGATCAATGGACTCCGCCAACCAGACCCTTACGTTCACCCTGTCCTCCCCGCTAGACCCCTCGTTCGCTCCGTCTGATCTGATCGAAGTGGGGATCGGGTGGAGTCCAAGAGAGGCCGGAAACATCGTCGATGTGTCCCCGTCGGCTTGCTCGGCCCTTGTGAATGGCGAGAAACTGGCCGCGTGGCCCTAGCTGCCTACAGCGATAGATCGCCAAGTGGATCCAATGCGCACAAACCATGTCCAGGAAGTCCTACCGGCAGAGGCGGGTCCGAGTGTAACACTATCCCCAGTTTCTCCCTGAACCGTAAGCAGGCTAGTGGTGTCTGCGGTAGAAACTATTATCTCGTCGCCTGAGACGGATCCTGAATCTTGCAATATGTATGTACGATGTCCACCAAGGCCAGCGACGGGTACATATACAAGATTTGTGGCTGTGACGTAGACGCTAGTATTGGAATCTGGGCCAATGGTGGGCTTTAGAACTATTCGACCAGATGTCCCGAACATTACAGGCGTCACGACTAGCGCATTGATCGTCAAGGAATCGCTCGCCGAGCTCCCGATCTCCGTATCCCCGTGCAGCCCCACGTCCCCGAAGAACGTGGTGGTGTCGTGGATCTCGTTATCCCCCGCGCCGCCGTCGACCACGAGGTTGCCGCCGAGGTGGGTGTTCCCGCCCACCGTGAGGTCATCGTTGCAGAAGATGTGGCCGTTGACGTTGTGCTCGGCTGTCGAGTTATTGCCAAGTTCAGTGCTCCCGGCGACGTTCACGTCTGCGAAGAAGTCGGCATTCCCGGATACGCGGAGGGGGTCGCCCACGGTGAAGGTGAACCCTGAGCCCGGGTTGCCGATCTGCGAGTTGCCCCCGGTGATTACTGCTCCGCCGTTGCCGACAAGCTGATCGATAACAGTAAGATTGTGCCCCGCCACCACGTCGTCGTGCACGCTGAGCAGCGCGAACAAGTCCGTGGTGCCGTTCACCACCAGCGCGTCCGTGCCGGTGTTGCCTACGGTCAGGAGGTCGCCGGTGAAGCGGGCGTTGTTGGCGGCGCAGCTGAAGTCCGCGTCGCTGTGGATCGCCAGCTTGGCCCCGGAAATGTCGACGTCCCGGTTGACCGTCTGGGCGATGTTCCAGGTGACCGAGCCGCCTGCGTCGTTGAGAACGATGGGGCCGGTGATGCTGCTCGTCTTCCCGCGGTCGTCGAAGGCTTGGTGGGAGACCTGGGTATTGACGTAGAGCGCCGTATCAGCCAGGGCCTCGAAGGCGACGTTCACGCTCTCGGCGATCGCCGGATCGCCGTCACTCGGGAACACGTAGCTCGCGTGTAGCGTATTTACTGGGGCGTAGGTGAAGGGCATGGGCTAAACGCCGTCCAAGTAGAAAGTAGAGGGGATCCCGGCACGGTTGAAGTAGTTGCCCCATGTGCCGTTCGGATGGCCCGGGGTATTCGTGCTCGGATCAAAGAGCGTCGTATCGCCGGTCACGATGACGCCGCCGAAGCGCGAGGCATGCGAGCCGGCTGCCTTCCACTGAGCGATGAGGTTGTGTGCATCGACCGCAAAGTTCTCGGTGAAGTTTTCTTCATAGCCCCAGCTCTGGCCTCCGCCCCAGAAGTGACCATCACCCCAGAACCAGGGGGTGAACCCCTCATTTCGGTAGATGATGATCCAGAAGCGCACTTGGTCCGTCTGACCGTCCCAGTTCCAGTTGCTAGACAAGAGGCCAGCGCCCGCCGGATTGAGATACCTCTGATAGCTGAGCACGCCGTTTTGGATCGTCCACCAGTCGGCGAAGAAGCGGCCGTTCTGATTCGTACCGTTCACCACGTAGCGGATGACCGGCGCGTTCGGGGAGAAGTAGGCGGCGAGTTCGGTGAGCAACGTTGGGGCATTGCCCGCGAACTTCCACGTCTGGAAGGCATGGCGGAGTCGTGGCCCGTAAGCCTCGTCGCTTTCACGGAATCCGCGCAGGATCTTGCGGTCGGCGCCGATGAAACGCAGCGCCTCGCTCTGGCACTTGCCAGGGAATCGCTGGATGACGCCGAGCCGCAGGTACTCGGCGAGGCAGTCGAAGATGATGCCGATGGCCGAGTAGGTGAACCGGTAGCCCTGGTCTCCGGCAAGCCACGGGGGGCTAAACTCCTGGACGGAGCCCCGGAAGACCGAGGTCGCCGGGACCGGCTGCATGCTCGGATCACTCATGAGGCCAGCGTCAGCGTGATGGTCCCCAGCACCGCAACTTGGTTCACGTCAAGCCCCACGTCGGTACTAGGCGTAGTGAGCACGGCACGGACAATATCTGGTGACGCCTCGAACATCTGGCCGATGATCGCCGAGGTGAAGATGAACCCGCCCCCCGCCTGGTATCCACCGATCGGTGACAACCCAAAGTAGCTGATCAGCTTGTCAGTGATGAGCGTGGTCACCTCGGCAATGCTGAGCGACGACGTGCGGGTCAAGTAGATCGTGGCGGCAATGTTGACCGTGACGGCCGTGGCATTCACGGTGACCGCGGTGAACCCTGTCGGAACGCAGTTCAGCTGGATCGCGGTGTTCACGTCGGCCAAATCCCCGGCGTCGACCGGACCAGCCGCGTTCGCCACGTACACGATGACCGTGCCGTTGCCCTGGTCGAGGTTCGTCCTGGTGACCCCGATGTTGGAACCGTCGCTCGAGCGGACGGCGGTCTTGGCGAAGTAGTTGTAGGCGTCGCTCGGGCCGTTCGGTGAGGCCTTGGCCAATGATTCGCGACAACGCACACGGAGCAGCGCGTCGCTCTCGGCGTCGTTTCCGACGAGCACGTCAAGGTTGGCCCCGGTGACCCCAAAGAGCGGGGTGACGATGCCGCTGATTTCCCCGATGGCCGCGTTTGATGCGGATCCCGCTTCGTCGGCCTGGATGGTCAGGTCTAGAGTCTGCGGGGTGATGTTGCCGGGGGCGAGTGTGCCGCCCGTGGTGCACGTGTAGGTCTTGCCGCTTCGCGTGTTGTAGAAGCGCATGTCCCCCGCGTTCAGGGGATAGCTCACCGCGGCCACGCTGGTCAGCCGCAGTGTGCACGTGCCGAACGTCGCCTCCTCGCGTGTGACCTCGTAGAGCTGGAAGGCAAGGAGGGTGAGCCAGTCGCCCTCCGCATAGTCCAGCAGTCCGCCACTCGCGGCTACGACAGACGCGACGGAGAAGTTGGAGCCGGTCTGAGCGCAGATCTCCAGCAACTCACGGCCAACGCTTCCTGATTGCCATGCAGTGATCGGTAGCTCGACGGCTGCGGCAACCTCGAGGATTACCGCGAGCACTTCCTCGCGCGACTTCGCCGCGTAGAGCTGCGTAAGGGTGGGGACGCTCATGAGCGGAGCAACTCAACGGTCACCGAGCTGACCGCGATCGTGAGATTGAACGGGCCCTGCGAGCCAGTGCCCGTGATGGCCAGCGTGAGCAGATTGGTCAGAGGGTCGAAAGAGGCGGACACGGTGGCCGAGAAGATGCGCTGGTCGCCGAGCAACGCCGCGGCGCACTGGCCACCGATGCGTGGCAGATCCTTCGGCGTGATCCCGGTGCTCAAGAAGTCGCGAGCGTCGAGCGTGTTGTCTATGGGGTTCGAGAGGAGCAGTCCGGGTCGGCAGAACAGCCGCCTGAGGCACACCTGGCCCATCAGCTCGGAACCGGACACGTCCCTCAGAAGCGGGTCTAGATCAGTGTCACAGCTGAGGTCGACTCCGTAGTCGGTCATGCGGCCACCAGGAAAATCTCTCGGTGTGCAGCCGTCGCAGCCGCATTCGCGGAGCTCACCATCTGTGCGGTCATGACCACGAGCTCGGCGGGACCGATCCCGCTGGCCGCAGTGACCGAATTGATGGCCGCCCCGAGCCCAGATAGCGGCCCCGAGTAGCTGAAGGCGAAGGCGCCCGTCGTATCCAGGCTGCCCTTCATATCGTGATAGGTGCCCAGCGCCGGAGTGGCCGCCAGGGAGGCGGACAGCATTGCCTGGTAGCAGGCGTCGAGCTTCGCAGTGATTTGCGCGAACAGGCCGATCAAGAAGTCGAGCTTTGCCTGGATGCTAGCGGAGACAGACGCGGAGGCATCGAGTTGGATGCTCAGCGCGATCGTCGGGTCGAGCGAGAAGGTGATGCCAGCGATGGCCTCGATGAGAAGCGCGATGTAGGCCGATGGGTCGTGAATTGTGATCTCTAGCTGCGCCTGAAGAGCCAGCGCCGCCTCGAGCTGGGCCCGGAGATCCGCGGTTGCCGCCGCCTCCGCCTCGGCCATCAGCTCCAGGACTTCGATGAGGCACGAGACGTGTTCTAAGATTTCGTCCCGCAGCGACTGGAGTTCTGTGCCGACAGTCAGGAATGCCGCGGAGGCGCCCGGGATCGTCTGGCTGACGTCGATGTTGCCGACGATGTTGGCCGGCAGTGGATCACCAAAGATGGCCGCTTGGGCTGCCTTGGCCGCCGAATCCGCGTCCCGCACCAGCTGGACCGTGACGACCACGTTGCGGTTTGTGGATAGGCCTGTCGTGGCAGCCTGAGCGTCAAGGGCGGTGCCGAGACCAGCTAGCGCACCGGCGAAGGTGAACGCGTAGATCCCGCCGACCGCTAGGAGCGCCTTGGTTTGCTGGAAGTCTCCGATGACCGGAAACTCTGCGGCCGCGATGCCGAGCAGAGATACGTAGCAGGCGTTTAGGACGACCGTGATCGCCGCGAAGGCCGCCACAATCAACTCGATCTTCAGCTGCAATTCCAGGATGACCGCCAACACCATCGTGAGCTGAATGCTCAGCGTGATGTCCGGGAGTAGCAGCTCGATGCTCGCGAGCAGCGCGATGCGCGCCTCGATCAGCGCGTCGATGTAGACCGACGGGAGCGTGAGCCCCAGTTGCAGGTTGAAGTTCAGCGCAATGTCTAGCTGGATGCTGAGCCCGAGCGTCGCGGTGAGCTGAAGCCCAACCATCCCCGAGAGCGCCTCGAGAAAGCAGGGGATGTGGAGGACTACCTCGTCGCGCAGAACCTCCAGTCCAAGCCCGGTTTCATTGAGCGCGCTCGCGAGTCCGGGGATACAGGCGCCAAACTTGACGGCGCCGAGATACGTGGCCGGCAATGCAACTCAAAGCTCTCGTCTAGGCGATCTTCACAGACGGCGAGCCGGTGGAGATCAGCGCCGGCCAGCTACCGGTAGGCGGGAATACCGGCGGGGGCGCGGTCGCCGTGCTCAAGCTGACGAAGTAGGGAACGCCGGTCATCATGGGGCTCGGCGGGGGCGTCCCGGTGTCTCCCGCGGGGCTCACCGCGAAGCTGATGGTGAGGCCGAGGCTCGGCATGATCACCATGTCGCCCTGTCTACCGGCCGCCTGCTTTGCCGTCTCACCGATCTCGATGTTCCCGTCTGCCCGAAGCTTGGCTTTCCCGAACAGGACGAGCTGGTCGAGGTTTGCCAGATATGGCGCCGAGGGATCTGCTGACTCAAAGCCGAGCATGACGCTTGTGCCAGGCTTCAGCTCGATCTTCCACGGCGAGCGGATTGGCACCTTGGCCACCGCCGGCAGTCCGTACTTGCTCACGCTCGGCTGACCGTCGAACGTCTGCGCGTCGTAATCGCAGGCGGTTACCGCGTACCGGTGTTGTCCGAGGAACTTCAGATTTGGCAGCTCCTCTGCCAGCAAAGCCTTGAAAGCCGCGCGGAAGCGATCAACCAGTTCAGCCACCCATCACCTCAATCGTCGCCCGCGCCTTCCGTGTCCCCGATGCGTTCTGGACTCGCAGGATGAGCCTGGCAGCCTTCTCGATCTTTACGTCGAGCTCGTGCGCAAGGCTTGGCCGAGTTGACCCGACTTCGCCGCTCGGCGATTCGCAGTGCAAGCTGACCGCCAAGTTGCTGGTCGCCTTGAAGCGGGCGCCACGTGAGCCTTCGCGTGTCCAGACGACAAGCGAGCGCCCGGGGCGAATGGTTACCTCGAGCGTCAAGCTGCCCAAATCTCAGTTCGCAGTCGCTCCGGGCTCAGCCGATGCACGACTCCAGATATCTGAAACACGCCAGAGCCAAGCACGGGCGCCGAGAACTTTGCGCCTGGCACCCAATCCTCGGGGATGTCCGTGGCAATCGGGAAGCGGCCCAGATTCGGGGCCACGTTTTCGCTCACCACGTCGAAGCGGCTGGAAATTGTTGGGGTCGCCCGGTCGCCAACGCGCGTCGATCCGTCGGGCTGCACATACCAGGACGGGCAGAGCTGGTTCAGCGCCCGGCACGCCGGTCCGTTCTCGCGTGTGAAGAACACGCCGATCGTTTGATCAGCATCAACCGTGATGGTCTCGCCGCACGCTGAGGCCGCGTCGGTCAGTATGGGGGTCAGCTTGATCCCGTGCGGGTTGTTGTAAAAGCGCTGGCCGATGATCTTGCGCCAGCCGCCCTTGCCGCCGACGATGCGAAGGGATCCCGTGCCCGAGAAGTCACCGCGACGGAAGACGGCGCCGACGAGAGTTAGCCCGGCCAGCGCGAGCGTGACCGACGTGTCCGAGAATTCGATCACGTCGTCCAGCGTGGCGTCAGCTGTCCACAGCCCTCGCGCGGGGATGACCAGCTCGAGTTTCGTGCACCGGGCGCCGTTGATTGAGCAGAACATCAGCCGGTTTCGTTGAAGCGCTGGCGAAGTTTCTCGATTTCCGCGTCCTGCTTATCCTGGACCGTAGGCTTACCGCCGCTGTTCTGGTTGTTGTTGCTCTGCTCGGGCGTGCTCGTCGCGTTCTTCGCCTTGGCCTGTCGGTACTCGATGGTCTCGACTGTCACCGACCAGCTCTGCCCACCATCGTCCACAAGCTCGCCGATACTTTCGGTGACCAGCCACCAAACATCGTTCGCGGCGAGCAGCGGGTGATAGATGTCGAACGGCTTCGGGTTCGCCTTCTCAGCGTCGTAAGAGAGCGCCGGGATGATCTGCTCGTAAAAGGCCCGCTGCTGAGCGTCCGTCCAGAGCAGGAATTTGATCTTGGGTTTCGCGAGATCCCAGCCGCGGTAGGTGATCGTCTGGCCCTGAGAGCCAGCGCTCTTCTTTACGTCCCAGGCAAACTTGCGCGCGGCGTCCGTAACCTTCAGGATGATCGCGGGCGTGCTGATCTTGCTGGTGTCAATGCCGGCGATCGTAGCCTTGTCGTAGTTGCTCGGGTCCGCAATGGGACCAACGGTGAGGACGCCCATTAGTCACCGGTTCCGGTCTGCAACGCCTGCCGTTCCCACCAGTCGGCCATCATCTGCGGGAACTTGTCCTCAAGATCCGCGGCCCCGGTGACGCCGTTGATCACTACCGCGCCGGCCTCCATGTGAAGGCTTGGCGCGCCGCCATGACCACGCTTCTCTCCCCGCTTGTCGGCAAGTCGCGCCGGCTCTGCTTGCGGTAGCGGGCGCGCGTTGTCGTTGCCCGCCAGGTGCGGCAGCTCAAGCCTTCGCGTGTGCTCCAGCTGCGGAGCAGCCCGGTAGGGGTCGCCGAGCCCAGCATGAGCACCGATGCCAGCGCGAGCCCCGACGCCGATCCCAATCCCGGCTCGAGCGCCAGCCGATGCCCTGAGCACAGCGTGCTCACGAAGCCCGGCAGAGAGTCCTGCGCCCGCGTGGGCAGACATGTGGGCACCCGCGCCTACCATCGCGCCCGTGGACGCCTTGGCGCCCGCGTGGATGCCACCGGCGAGGCCCGCGGAAAGATGGCCGCCCATCTTGGCCATGACGCGAGAGGGCGAGTGGATGCCGAACTTCTCTTTGAACTTGCTCAGCGCCGTCTCGGCCAGGTTGACCACGGTGTCGTACAGCTGTGACGCTGCGTTTTCGATACCCTGAATCAGCCCAGTGACCACGTTCTTGCCGGCATCAACAGCGGCTAAGCCAAAGCCGACAATCGCGGTCTCCACGGTCGCGGCGACGGCTAGAAGCGCGAACATGCCTTCCACCAGGCGCAGCCCCCAGCTGACCGTAAACATGATGGCTGATCCGACCAGTGAGAACGCCGGGCCGAGCGCGATCATCTTGGACACCACGAACCCCGCCGCCTCGCCGACCATGCTCATCCACTCGGCCAGCTTTTGCGGGCCCGCCTGTTGGTCCTTGCCGAAGGTCGCGCCGAGCTGTCGCATGAGCGGCTTCAACGCGATTGCGATCTGTAGACCGATGATGACCAGGCCCTTCAGGGCAACCTTGATGTACGGGATGACCGCTTCGGCTGCCTTGAACAACCCGTCGAATGCGGCGCTCAGAACATCGTGAAGAGCGGCTCCAGCCGGAGTAGCCTGGTCGACGATCGAGAGAATGCTTTGCAGCGCGTTGAGGAAACCCTCGACGTGCACGTCCTTGAACAGCTTGCCCACGTTGTCGTGGAACCGTTGCAGCTGAACGTCGAGGTCCATGGCCTGCTTGGCCGCGACTCCACCGAACTTATTGGAGATGACCGCGTTGAGCGCCGCGATCCCCGTCTCCGCCTTGATCTTACCGCTCTTGAGCTGCGCCTCGACCTGCTTCACGCCGACGCCGGTGCGCCGGGAAATCTCCTCGTAGAGCTTCTGTGTTTGAAGCCCCGTGCCGACCAGTTGCTTCGGCGACAGCGTGAACTTTCCGGTCTGGATCGCCCGCTCGGTAAGCTTCTGGAGCTTCTCGCCGGCCTCGGGTAGAACGGTCTCGGCCTGCGCAATGGCGCGCATTGAGTCGGTGAGCAGATCGCCGGATTCCCCAGCCGCAGCCAACTCGCGGGACAGCTGTGCCACCCGCGAGCTACCAATGCCGGTGACCTTGGTGATGTCGCTGATTGCCGACACCACCCGCTGTGCGGCCTCCTCGCTGCCGAGCATCGCGCTAAGCAGGTCGAGCGTTTTCTCCTTGGCCTCAACGGCCTCGATGGCCATGTGGGCGCCTTCGATGACAAGCTCACCCAGGCCCTCGGCTAGCTTGACGACGCCGGCGGCGGCGATAACGGCCGCGGCGGCGACACCAGCGACACCGGCAGCAGCCGCAGGGCTGATCCCGGTGATGTGCTCGAATCCCTCGCCGAGCTCGTAGAACGCCTGCTTGAGGCCGTACACGCCCCGGAGTGGTGCCCCGAGCGTAGAGGCAAGGTTGAGTAGCCCGTGACCGCCGGCTAGCTCCGCAATCTCCTTCAGTGTGCCCGCCAGCTGGGCTGCCTGAGGGCCACCACCAACGTGCGCCTGGACGGCCGCCACCGCATGGCCTACCGCCTTGCTCCGCTCTTGCTTCTGATATTCGGCATAGAGCGCCCGGGCGCGCTGCTTGTCGAGCTGCTCGGCTGACCTGGCCAGTTTCAACTGTTCGGACTTCGCGGCCTTGGTAGCCACGGACTGCCCGCCATGGGCAGCACTGGTCGCCGCCGGCACCTTGATCGACAGCTTGCCGAGGTCGCCGACCAGTCCCTTGACGCTCTTCAGTTGCGACTCAAGCGCAGACAAGGCAAGCGTTGCCGCCTTGGCCGGACCGCTCATCTTGTCGATGAGGTTGAGCGTGAAATCGATCGCACTAGGCATCAGAAAACACGAAAAGCCCGCGGCTCGTCTTTGAGCGCGCGGGCTAGCCCTTGGTGTTCTGCCGGATAAAGACGTTCACCGCAGTGGCAACCTCGAAGGCTGCCGCATAGGCGGAGTCGTTATCCAACGGAGCCCCGAGGAGTTCCATCAGCCCGTACGCAAAGAAGTCGGTGTCGCTTCTTACGCGGGCGTGTATTTTTTTGTTTGAGCTTCGGTGTCGACGCCGGCCAGCTTCAGTACGGCGTCAAGGCATGTCTGCGTGATCCCGGGAGACTTCTCAAGCCACGACTCGAAGATCGGGCGCGACGGCAGGATGACGCACTGGCAAACGAGCGCCTCGAAGGCTTTGGCGCGGGTCTTCTCGTCGAAAAGCAGGGCATTGTAGCGGGCGTATTCGCCACGGCTCGGGGAACGAAAGACAGCGACGCCTTTCTTCGTGCGGACCGCAGTGAACTCGCCGTGCTCGTCTTTGAGCCTCTTCGCCTCGGCTTCGGTGAGTAGCTCGTCAATCCCAACAACCTCGTCAGAGAGGCTGAGCGTACCATCGGACATGCGTTACCCCGTTTCTGTTTGCGAACCTACGGAATATCAGGCGTGAGCGAAACACCGTTCCAGAGGATGCCGCTCGGCATCAGCGTGAGCTTGCGGACGATAGCGTCGCTCGAGCCCGATGACTGCGAGCCGCTTATCTCCGTGATCGTCGCTTGGACGATCGTGTCCTGGATGACAGCCAGTGGGCTCGCATCGATGAGCCCGATGCCAGCATCGTACGAGACCACGATGTCCCAGAACTGAGTCATCGCCTGCTCACCGAGCAGCTGCATCACCTGGTCGAACTCGGATTCTAGGATCGAAAGGTCAGCCTCAAACGTGAAATTACCGAGCGTCTGCCCGAGCGGGAGCGCGCCAGCACCGCGCACGTAGCCGCGGTCGGTCTTCACCGAGTAGTTGATCTCCGTGCAGCCGAGGGTGATATCGCCGGCTAGGCGGATCTCGATGCTGGACCATGCATGTCGGAATCCGTTCGTAAGCGGATATTGTATAGACAACGGATAAGCCTTTCGCTACGCAATCACGCGGCGATAGAAGCGAAGACCGGGTTGACGAAACTGAACGTGTCCGAAACCACCTTCACGTAACCCAGAGGGATCACACTCGTAGTCACAGTCAGCGTCTTCGTAACCGAGATGTTGTCCACGCGCGACACCACGCACTGCGCAGCACTCGCGTCCCCGGTATTCACAACACCGGCGTTCAACTTGGTATTGCACCCGCTCTCGATGCCCAGCGCATCACGCTCGAGAATGAACCCGGTCTTGCGGTTCAGCCGCACGTCGGTGGACAGCAACCGCGTGAAGTAAGCGCGCGAGATCCTGGCCGCCTCGTCCATCACCCGCCCGTACTGGAGCAACGTGAAGTCGCTCGTCGGGTCACACATGATGTTGGGGTTCGTGATGTAGTAGCCGGTGATCCCCGTGAAGCTGGTCACGGTCATGAACCGGTTTGCGTCGAGCCCGGGGTTCAGCTTCTCGTCGTGGTAGACGGTATCGACCGGAACGCCGTTGAGCGGCCCCGTGTTGTTCGTGCCGCCGTAGTTCGGTGAGAGCGCACCGTCAGCAACGGCACCGATGTCACGGCCGATGTTGCGACGCCCCGCGCGCACGATGGCGAGACCACCGATGCTACGACGGAACTCGACCTTGGTGAGCGCGGAGATGCTCCGGCAAGCGCCGGCCGCGACGGAGATGTAGTCGGTCGTGAACGTCCCGTAGTCGGCCGAGATGGCGGCCATCCACTGCGCCTCGGTTTCGCCGCTGTCGGCGATGTCGCGGGCCTCGACGATGAAGCGCACGAACTTCGTAAGCGAAAGGAATTGGACGACCTCGGCCAGAATCGTGTCGGCCTGCGATTTCGAGCAGGCACCGACCACGTAGCCAAGGCCAAACTCGCGCACGTTGATGCGGAGCGCCTCGATCGCAGTGGCCACGTCCGCGGCTGCCCAGGTAGGCGCCGTCGTGGTCGCAGTGTAAGTATCGTCCTCCACAACCGAAGCGGCCGTGAAGTTGAAGGTCATCCCGGTGGTGCCCGAAAGCCCCGAGTAGACCCGATTGGCCGGCATCGTGATCGCGCGGCTGGTGGTCAGGCCGCCGTCAAGAGAAACCGTGAAAGCCGGCTCGGGGTCACTCCCTGCGGTGCCGCTGCTCGTGGGGGTGACGATGATCGAGTAGGCGTCGAATGGCACACCGGTGATGGTCATCACGCTGGTGCCCGTGCCCGTGTGCACTACCGCACTGGCCGCGCCCGGTGTGCTCGTCGGCACCTTGACGAACAGCGTCGGGATGCCCGACTGGATGCACTGCGCGGCGAGGTCGGGTCCGGGGCCGTAGCCGTAGTCGGCGACCAGGTTGTCGCTGCGTCGGTAGGAGTCTTGGACCGTGTTGGCAGTGCCGCCGGACGAGCAGCCAAAGATGGCCACCGTGCCCGCGGGGGAGGGCGCGACGTTTCCAAGCCCGTTACTCAGAATCGTGGCGTTGAAGGAAGGCGTCGGCATTTCAAGAGTCCTTGGTCACAAGAAAGTTCATCGTGCTCATCACGCCGCCCGTCGGAACTCCGGGCGCAATCGCTTGCACGGTTACGTCCGCAGTAACGTCGCCCTGGAGAAGCCAGGTGAAGACGCTCGTGTCGATGCAGCCGCAGGGAAAGTCGATGTCTACGATCGGGATCTGAACGCGGATGCTCATCGTGTAGGCGAGCCCGCGATTGACGATGAGCGCGTTTACGTCGTGCTTGCCGCCCGTGATCACGAGCACTCGACCGAGCCCGCAAGCGCGATAGAGACTCAGAGCCGTTTGGTTGATCAGCGCGTTCAGTACATCGTAGTCTGCGGCTAGCTGGTTCTCGCCAAGCGCCCCGCTGCCCTCGGCGCCCCAGATCCAGATGTCACAGCCGGCCTGGCGCTGCATGTACGAGCGCGGGTTAGCGCCGGTCGTGCTGCCACCCAAGACGGACTGGACGATGTTGCCGTACTCGGGGTCGTTGCGTGGGATGAAGACTACGCGGTTAGGCTCGGCGTTTTCATGCTTGAAAACTTCGCCGAACAGAACGCGAGCCGGACACCCGCTGGACCGAAAGTCATCGCGGACGAACTTGAAAACGTCCGTGAGCATCGGTCACTTGAGGGCCTTAGCGATCGAGGCTTGAGCGGCATCCGCAATCGGTTTCTCCCAAGCGGGCGGGAGCGCATCGCCACTTGGGACAAGCGGGCGAGCCGCCATCTTCACCGTGCGGCCCTGGTGAAAGCCGCCGGGCTTGGGGATGCGGACCGAGACGCCTTTGACGCCCGGTACTACCTGGGAGCCCGAGCGCATGGCGCCCGACTTCTGTAGGTGGCTGGGCGTGCCATCGGCCTTGGCTGTCCATGGTTGTCCGTCTGGCCCCTTGCCGGACTCGTACTCGGCTTGGACGAGGCCATCGACAATCGGCGCTAGATCGGCACTCACCGATTCAGCAGAAAGACTCTCTAGCCCGGCGATCAGCTTCGCCAGCTCGGCGAAACCGTCGGCCACTCACGTCCCCCAGTTGTCACCACCTGGAACGAACGGGGACACCGTGCCGTTTCCGGTGAGCTGGCCGTACCCGCGCTGATTGTTCGTGAACACATCGGGCTGAAGCGATTCGGGCACAGCCTGGATTACCGTGAGAGCCGCTTGGCCGTTCGCTACACGGACGAGCCAGGCGGTGGCATCGAGGTAGCCCTGCCGGATGATGGCGTCCGAGCTGCCACCGGCTACGGCCGGGTTGTAGCCCCGGCGTCGCAAGAGGTACCAGGAAGCGATCTGGCAAACCGCGTCCACCAGTGACGGCGGGTACGGTCGGCTAAGTGGCAGCGAGTACTTGTCGCCCAGGAACGAATCGGCGTAGGCGCTCGCTGTGATGAGCGCCTGAACCCAGGTTGACTTGTCGATCGAGGCCAGAGCTGGGCCGGGTAGGCCGAGATTCTGGAAGTCCTCGATCGAGGCGTACTGCGTGCCGGAGAGGGGCACGGGTTAGAAGCTCGCGTCGCTCGTCGCACAAAGGCTGAGAAACCAAAGTGTTTCCGCAGCACAGCCTCGACCTTCGACGCCGTACAAGAACTGGTGATTCTCGAAGACAGCCGGGTCCGTCGGCGAGATGCGCGGCGTCATGACCGGCGCCTGACGCAGCTGCCAGAGGAATGGCTTCACCGCACGCGTGGTGCAGAGCAGGTACCAGGCGTTCGGCTTGGTCGCGAGCTCGGGGATGATCTTCAGCCCCACGCTGCCCTTCCACACGTTCGTGGTAGGACCGGTACCTGGCGACGTGGTGACCACGAAGTCCGAGTTGACGATCAGCTTGCCCTGGCCAGCCAGCTGCGGAGGAACCACCAGCGTGTCCGGGATGATGCCGAGCGGCTGCCCGTCTGCGCCAACCCAGGCCGACATGGTTTGCCATGCGGTGATGAAGTTGGAGTAGGTGAGCGACGTGCTGACCAACAGGTTCGACTGCGTGGTCGGCGTGTTGACGTTACCGCCGAGGCCGCCGAGGTTGGAGCTACCGGCAACGTCACCGCCGAGCAGCGGGTGGTTGGTGGAGAACTGCGGCACGCCATCGTAGCCGTTCGTGATGGTCGCGCCGACACCGCCGCTCGTGCTCGTGGTGTTGGTGATCCAGCTTGCGATCTGCTGGTCGGGCCACTTCGCCGCCTGCATGCCGGCGTCCACCATTGAGAAGTTGAAGATGCCGTACTGGTCGTCCGACACGTCCCACTTGTCGAGCGCGTAGGTCAGCTCGAAGGGCTTGTTGACGATCGTGCGGCTGTGCGTGGTCACCGCGTTCACGACGCGAGGCCCGAGCCACTGGCGCATGATGGGCAGGCGGTCCATCCAGCCGTACGTGATCTCGCGGCTCGCCGAAGGGATCGTGGTCGCTAGATCGCTGTACCAAACCGGCGTGGTGGTGAGCGCGTTTTGGTAGGAAAGGTTGAAGCCCCTGAACAAGATGTCCAGGTTGGAGGCAGTAATATCCATGACTCAAGTCCTTGAGTTGTAAGAAAGGAGGTTTTGCGGCCCGGGTTACACGTACGCGCCAGCGCCGGTGCCCTGGAAAGGCTGAACCGTGCCGAGCTTCACCCAGACACCGATGCCGACAGGCTCGCTCGTGCCGGTTGCATTCACGCCCACGACGGTGCCAGCTAGGCAGCGCGAACCGTTGGCGGGAGAGATGCGCGAGACAGTGTGGTCGTCGTTCAGCAGACACGCATGGCCGATGTCCGCAACGCCGACGGGCTGCGTCGGATCGTTGTCCAGGAAGAACGTGCCTTGCTGGATCTCGACCTGAAGAGCGCCGCTGGTGGCGCCGGAGGTCACGGAGCCGCCGGGCATTTGAGCGCCCTGATTGCTGAGCACGCCCATGCAGATGAGTGACGCGCCAGTCGAACCGGGGACGACGAAGCCAGCATTGTCCATGCAGACGACGCCACCGAAGTAGAGCGTGGTGGAAGCCTTGACGCCGACGGGGCCGAGCGTGTTGCCGTATTGCCCGTCGAGCTTCTGCGGCGTGAGGCGAGGAGTAGTAAGAGCAGCCATAGTTGTGGTCTCCGAAAAACTAAGAAGTCAGTGCGTTACGCCGCGATTCCGCGCGCGCGGTCGTGTTCGAGCTTTGCCCGGGCGCGCTTATCAGCGAGGAACGCGGCCTCGTTGGCGGCCTTGTCGACGCCGCCCATCAGCTTGCATGCGGCCTTCTCTTCCGCGGTGAGCTGGATGCTCTCCGCGTTGAAGCCGGCGGCGGGCTTCTTCGTCGAAGCGCGGGCCTCGACAACGGTCTCGTGCTCGTCGTCGGGCTCATGCTCTTCGTTGACGGGGCCGAACTTCGCGCCGCCGGTCATCTCGAGGTAACCATCGAGGCCCTCGTGGGTCATCTTCAGCGCCATCACCTTGCGGTCGGGACGGAGCTGGCCGCTCTTGATGAGCGCCGTGACGCGCTGGGCGACGGTCTGCTCGGTCTGCGTGGTCTTCAGCTTGTCCGCGTGGCCCACGACCGCGCCGGCAAGCTTCTTGATGTCCTTGCAGCCGGTGAGTGAGACGCACGCCTCGATGACAGCCTTGGTGGCCGCGCTCTCGTCGTCGTCCTCATCCTCGTCGTCGTTCCCCTTCTTGGGAAACTTCGCCTTGGCCTCGGCCGCGTCGGCTTCCGCCTGCGCCTTGGCTGCGTTCGAGGTGTCGAGTTGCGCCTTGATCTCGGCAAGCTGTGCCTCGAGCTCGGCAATGCGGGCCTTGTACTGCTCTTCGTCCATGGTGTTTTCTCCGGCAGCCGCAGCGATGGCCGCGGGGGAATCGGTAACGGTCAATTCGTCGGTGGTTGCGTCACCGAGCGTCACGTTGTGTGTGAGTTGCTCGAGCGCCGCGGCAACGGGATCGCCTGGTCGCTGCTCTTCCTTGTCGATCTCGTCAATCGCGGCGCGCACGAGATCCTTGATCTCGCCAGCCGTGACCGTGCTCGCCCGGGCCTGCGCATCGATTGATCGCGGCACGTTGCGGAACATCGAGAGATCGAAGTGAGCCGCGAGCTTTGCGTTCGGGCTCTGGATCAGCGAATCGGCGAACCCGTAGGCAAGCGCCTCGGTGCCGGTCATCCACTTCTCTTCGTTCATCAGCGAGCCGATAAACTCCCGACTCCTGCCGCACTTGGCGCAGTAGATGTCGAGCATCATCTCGCGCATCGAATCGAGCACGTCGGCCTGGTGCCGAAGCTCGTCGCTGCCGCCCTCGATCCACCCGTACGGATTGTGGATCATGAGGTACGAGGTCGCCGGCATCTCGAGCCGGCCGGACATGGCAATCACCGAGGCAATCGACCCCGCCAGTCCGTCCACTTGGCAGGTAACCTCTGCCGTGTGGTTCTTCAGGATGTTGTAGATCGCGAGCCCCTCGGTGACGATGCCGCCGCCCGAGTTGATGCGAACACGGATCTTTTTGGCCTTCGGCGAGGCGCTCAGCGTGTCGAGAACCGACTGCGCGCTGATGCCGCCACCGAAGAGCGGGTCTGCGCCGATGCCCTCGTACAAATCGAGCTCAAGGCTGTCTGAGCCCTGGCCGCGAAGGTTGAAGCCGATCGGCATTGGTTCTTGGCGAAACGCTGCGCAGCGTCCCGAAAAAGATGGCGAGAGTGAGCGCCGCTATCAGCGTCGCCGCGAGCACTACTTGGCGCGCAACGCGTTCACGAGATTCACGGTCTCGCGGAACGCGGGGGCCAGCTCGACACTGCGCGCGTGGACCCAGCCCTCGGGCAGCTGGCAGGCGTCGCAGAGCGCGAACTCTTTGCGCTGGACGTTCAGGAACGCGCCGATTTCATCGTAGTTGGCCACGTTCGTGGTGGCCGTCACCGTGCGACACGCGATGGCGCCGCACGGGCACTTGTTCCGCAGACGCGGGTCCATGAGGAGCCATGCGAGGTCGCCAATAGCACCACGAAGCATGCCGACCTCGGCACGCAGGGATTCCAGATCCGAATCGGCCGAGCGCGCGGGGGCCTGATTGCGAACCTGCGCAGCGTTTTCCTTGCTCATCCCGTGCTCCAAATTCTTAGGGTGGCCGTGCCGCCTGGACCAGCCGAGATCTTGAGACCCTTGGCCCCATGCGGCGCCTGCTCGGGGAGCGTCGTCCGGGTGTTGGCGAACAGCACGCCGCACTGGTTGATCGCGGTGGGGCCGAAAACGCCCATCCCCGCGTCGGCTCGAGCGCCAGTCCCGAAAGTCGCGAACGAGTAGTAGATGTTGCCGACTTCGGCCGCCAGCATCAGCGGGTTGTCGCTGTTGACCGCGGTGCGCAGGTCTGAGAGCGCCGGGTCGGAATCGATGTTGAGGCAGGTGCCACCGGTCGGCACGTTCACGAGAACCGTGATGTGCGGCGGACCGGTGGGACCGTACTCGCCCGGGGCGAGCTGGATGAGTCTGATGCCTTCCACTGGTCTACCTTGCTGGGATCACGCGAACGGCATCGGACGCTGCGGCCAGCGCCTCGAGTTGCGCGACATCTTCTGCGACTTCGCGCTTTGCCGAGTCCCAGCGGTCACCGCAACGCAAGCGCATTTCGACGGCGTGCTGCTCAGTGAAGCTCGAGAGGCGCACGCTCTTGAAGTACGGCTCGGAAGAGACCATCACCGGTGGGCCGCGGTACCCACGTAGCGCGAAGAGCGGTACGACTTGCTCTGACGGCATCCGGTCGTTCGGGTACTGGTCACTCGGCGGCTGCGTCTTTGCCAGACTCAGAATCTTTTGGATCCACGTCTCCGCCGTCGCCCACATCGGTCTTGTCGTCGCCCTTTGCTGGGGTCTCTAAGTTGTTCTTGGCAGCCTCAAGGCCAGCCATTGTCGCGTCCTGCTCGGCCTGGTGCTGCTCGATGGGCTTGTTCGCCTCAACGTCAGCGCGGAGTGGCACGCCGTAGCGCTCACCTGCGACCTTACGGTCCACCGGCCACCCGGCAGCTTCGAGCGGAAGCAGCCCCTGCGCAACGGAGACGAGGACCTTGCCTTCCTTCTCCTGGTCGCTCTCGGTCGACGCGAGCGATGCGGCAGGGGCTAGCTTCGGATTGCCGTAGTTGAATCCGCAGAACGGCCGGATGATGCGAAGGCTGACCGCTGCCGCCAGCTTCCGCCGGTCTGCAATCGCGTAGTCGCTGTCCTCGTCGCGGTGCGCATCCGCAGCAGCGAACGAGCCGCCGTCAACTTCCGTTGTGAGATTGGTCCCTCGGATCGCGAGGGTGATGCTGCGCTCGCACTGGGCGATGAGCCCCGGGAACGACTTCCACGCCTGATCCTTGGCCTCGAGCAGCTGCACGTCGAAGCCGACGCCGGGGCCGCCATCTTTGTTCGTCTGCTGCGGCAGCGAGAACATCGACTCGGAGCCGAGTCGCTGGATGCTGGCGAAAAACCTCGCCTTGTCGCCAGCCGGCGCCTGCGCGGGGATCAGAAGCTTCTTGATCGGGAGGCCGTGGACCTCGGAGTACCTGCCCCAGTCACGTAGAGCGAACTGGCGGACGACCCAGGGAATGCTGCAGCTCCGCACGGCGCCGCGGATCCATCCGCGATACGAGCCCCACGGGGCGTACAGGAACCACTTCGGGTCGTTCTCGTCGATCTCCAGTATCCCCTTGTCCTGGGTGACGACCACGTACTTCCGGAGGTCGATTCGGTAGTAGATGTAGAGCGGGTGCCACAGCTTGAGCCGCGGGACCCACAGGTCGTCCCTCGCTTCCCAGATCAACTCGCACAGGGCGAACCCCATGAAGATCGCCCAGAGCAGGATCTGCTCGGTGATCTCCTCGGTCAGAATCTCTGGCCAAAGCTCTTGGATCTCTTTCGCTTGCCGCTTGCCACCCTTGGCCGGCTCGAAGTTCCACTCGCACTTGGTGACTCCCTTGATGCGTCCGTTGGCGGCCGCTTGGATGCGGTCGTCGGCGAGCATCGAGTCAACGAGGATCGCCGACTGCTGGAAGTTACCGAGTACGTGTCCCTGGACGGCGTTGCGGATGGTCCGGATCGACCAGTCCTGCCAGATGCTTACCGGGAGGTCTTCGTACTCTTCGGTCGGTGGCTTGGGACCGAGGTCACCGCCTGCGCCCGGCAGCGGCTTGTCCTGGGTGAGCCTGGTGGCCTTACGCGCCAGCTCCTCGCTGCTCTGGACGAAAGACTCGCCGGCCGCACGGATGCGCCAGAGTGCCGCGCCAGCGACTCGCTCGAAAAGTGATGCCATGGGGCGCGCTATCGGCGCCCTGCACTAGGAGGGCTCGTCGTCGTAGTAGGCCGCTTGGGCGAATCCGAAGATGATGCCAAGCACCACGGCCGCGGACTGCGTTTCCTCGCCGAGCACGTACCAGCGGTCGTCGTGGGAGTAGCTGAGAACGGGTGGTGACTCGTCGCACTCACACGAGCACTCGGTGATCATTCAGTCGCCGGTGATGACGTAATCGACGTAGCCGTACGTCGTCTGTGCGGCCGTCAGCTGAATCGTGAGCGCGCCGAGTGGGGAAGGACTGGGCGTCTTCGGGTTGCCGTAGAGCAACACGCCGCCGTCGGTGAGCGGTAGGCCCGTCGGGTTCGACTGCATCTTCAGCAGCGCAGCCGTGCCGATACTGCTCTTCACGTAAAAGGCATTCGGGTTGCCAACGCCGCCGAGTGGCAGCGCAAACGTGGCGCCCGAGCTCGAGCCGCTCGGAATGTCGAGCGTCCCGAGAGAGCTGGCAAGGTACGAGCCCACGGAAACGATGTCCGTATTGACCGTCCCGCCACCGGGCGCGGTGTAGTTCAGCGAAGCGCTAAGGCTAACTTGAGGCATTGGTCACCAAGTCTCTAAAGGTTTCGGAGCAGCTGCGGCGAGCTGGTCGATGTAGGTCCAGTCGGGGTTCGCCCACATGTCGCCGCCGAGCATCAGCTCGGTGAAGGCCCACACAAGTGCGTCCATGCGGTCCGGGCTCTTCGTGGAGAACGCGGGGTCCCACGTGACCATCTGGTCTTCTAGCTGGGCGAAGCAGCCAACGTGGTGGATGCGGCCCTGCTCGTAGAGCGCAGCGATCGGCTCAGCTCGCACGGTCTTGCCGCGGGAGGCGCGAACCTTGGTGACCGCGAGATTCGGTCCCGCAGTCCTGATGTTCGCTTCCACGAGGTCGCCACCGTTGTTGACCTCGGCGATCACCCGGTCGGCTTCGTGCCGGCTATAGACGCCCAACACCTGCTGCGCCCACTGATTCGGTGTCGCCGCCGTCATCGACGCGTCCTCGATCACGTAGCCGTGACCGTTCACGCCGATGCCGGCGCATATGATGCCGGTCTCGTCGCTGTCCTCGCTGGACGAAACGGCCGGGTCAACCGCAACGATCACCCGCTGCATTGCGGGCATGTCGCCCGACTTGATGCGCAGCTCCTCGATGCGCCCGCGCTTCCAGAGCGCCCCGGGAGCGTCGTCCAAGACCTCGCCGTCGAGCTCCTGGCGACCTAGCCGGGTGCCCTCGTACTTCTGGACAATCTGCGCCAGGAAGGTCGGCGCTAGGTTTGATCGGTTATCGGCGGTGCGGCCCCGGGAGACCACCACGTCGCGGCCCTCACGCTTGAGTAGCCCGCGGATGATCTCCGTCGGTCGCGGGGTGGTCGCGATGACGGCGCGCGGATGCTTGCCCACGCGAAGCGAAAGCATCGCCTGGTCCCACGCTTCGGGGTAGCGCCAGGCGGCCAGCTCGTCGGCGACGAAAAGGTCGATGCCGGGACCACGGAAACGGTCAGGCTCGTCCGCTGAGTAAAGTCTTGCCCTGGCCCCGTTCGGCCAGGTGAGCCGGCTTTTGCTGGGCTCATAGGTCGGTCGGTTCCACTTGCGTGAGACCGCAAGGAACCCGCTCACGCCCTCAACGAGAACGTCGCGAACGTCGGCTGCGGTTGCGCCGGCGATGCCGATGCGTCCCGCCCTGCCAGACTCAACTTCGGACTGAACGAACTCGACGAGCGAGCGCGTATTGTGCGTCGGGATCATGGACCGCGACGCGAGGAAAAGATGACTCGGTGAGTCGACCTGGATACACCGTACCGGCACTGACGGTCGAGGCCTGATCTCGGTTATGTACCGACGGTGTACTCGGTTCGCTTGCCCCTTGCCCGAATGCTGCCTTGCTAGCTTTCGCTGCAACCGAAAAACTTGGGTATGCGGGGTGAACGTGGTTCGGTACCGAGGCCCACAATCTCGGCCCTTTAGAGTTGCGCGCTCTTCGCGTAACGTCGGCTTGAAACCAAGCGAGACACAGAGTTCAAAGAAGCCATCGGCTAGCGCCTTGCTTACTACCAAGAATTCGCAATGCCCAGACGGCGTAACGCTCCCATCCGTGTCCATTAGGCCCTGAAGCAGGGCCAGCCTCTGACCGGCCGAGGCTCGAAGGTAGGTCTGCGGGATGTGCTTGTTCTTCCGCACGCCAAGTCCACGGAGCTTTCGAATGAAGCCGCCGTCCGCTTGGCCAAGTCGATATCGTACGGCCCTCGATCTGATATCTTTACGAGGCGGCCCCACTTCACAGCCGGCAGCTCTCAGGAGCCCTGGCAATTCGCCATCCGCACTCGTGACCGTCGGATCACGGGAATCACCGTCACCCAGCCAGACTCCGAAAACGTACGGATCGATCGGCAGTGCCGCGGCAGGAAGCTGCAATTCCTGCGTCAAGTCAATCGAGTGGTTTCGCTCGCGACCGCCGTATAGAAGCGTCTCACGGATCTGCTCGGTGGTGACAATAGAGGCGAAAAGCCTAGGCCTGCACTGTGTCCGCTCAGTCCTGCTGCTTGCGCCGCGAATCCTTCGTGTTTCTGCTTTGCGTACCGCGTGCGTCTTGGTCAGCCACTGATGCTCAGCATCCGCGACCATCACCGTTCCGTCATCGAAAACTACATCATAACAGACGTGGTCTTGCATGACCTGCGTGACGAAAGTCACACGACACGGCTTTCCGCATTCATCGAAAACAGTGTCGCCAACGGCAACCTGCCCCATCGTGGTCCAGCCGCTCGGAGTCGGTATCTCCACGGCGCAGCTTAGCGCTTTACCGAATCCGCGTCCAGCGAGGAGAAGCCAGATCGTCCACCAGTCACCCGGCGGCGGAAGCTGGTTCGGTCGTGCCCAGAATCCCCATTCGCATGGGCCAAGCGGGTCGGTGCCGAGTAGCTCTAGCTCCGCCTCACTCAGGCTTACTATCGCCGCCGCTCGTTGCTCCGGCGGTAGTGCCAGTAGCCGCGAGGCCAGCGATTCGCTCGAGGAGTGCGCCCCTTGCATCGATCGCGATCGGCGCCCCGTCGGCGCCAGTCAATTCTTTCTTTTCGGGGGCGTATAGGCCGAGCAGCTTGGCTCGCTGGTCTTGAATCTTGACCAGCCGGTCGAGCGCTTTCAGCTGGAGCTCGTCGCCGTCTTCAGCTGTCGGCGCGCTGGTCAGCACTGCCTCGACGACGCTGAGCGCTCGCTCGAGTCTGGCAAGCTCCGTCCCGCGTTCGGCCTGGATGTACTCCTGGGCCTCGTCCGCGATCTCGGCCATCGCAGTCCGCACATCAAGGTGCGCAGTAGCGAGCCCGATGCCGAGCGTATCGGCGATTTCCTGGAAGCCTTTGCCCTTGGCCCGCAGCTTCACCGCCTCGGCACGCCTGAGCGCGATTCGGTCCTGATCAGCTGTCGTTGGTCGCCCACCCTTTTCGGTGGTCATGTCTTTTCGGGTTCAGCTGGTCGGTCAAACTTCGACCACCGGTGTCCGCCCACCGTCCCGCTCAACCCACTGCCCGAACACCGTCCGGATCGCCTTAGCCTGCCTGGCCTGCCCGTCCGTGTGCTCCTGATGCGGAACACCGAGCCAGATGGCCACGTCGACCGTGAGACCTGCTCGCAGCGCATTGGCCGCCTTGACTCCCTCGAGCACGAAGGCCGGGGTGTCTTTGAGCGAATCAGCGATGATGGCCCCGCCACCCGTCTGGGGCAGGATGCCGATGAAATCGTCGGTGTGCACCACGTCACGGCCGTCGGTGGCCGTGTTGGCCAGCGTCGTCTTCCCACACCGGGCTGGACCGCAGATGGCCACTCGGGGCAGTGCGAGCGCTTCGGCTACGGTCATGCCGTCTCGTCCGGCAGCTCGTTCTCGGGTAACCGGGAAAGCTGCCTGGAGATCATTAGCTCGCCGATGGAGACGCGCAGCGGCAAGTTCGATTCGCGCCAGCCGTGTGGTGTCGGGCGTGGTGCTTTGCGGGTGACCGGGCGCGTTGTCGCGTTCCGGCCGCGGTAGGCTTGGGTGGCTGGGAGGGTTTGGGCGGCCGGGGTCATGCCACGAGGGCTACGGTTTTGGTCACGAGCAGGCAGACTTTGCCGGCGTCAACGCCCGCGGGGACGTGGTGAGTTTTTGAAGCGCAGGCTGGGCAGAGGACCGTATGGCAGTCCGAGCAACTCATGCCTGAGCACTCGCCCTTGGCCTTCAGGTCCACCCCGCACTCGCCGCAGTACCAGGTGAGCCATGCCCAGCCGGTTGGGTGGTGGCGGAGTGTCAACATGTCTGGTGAGCGGGAGCGTGCACGCGCGGGGCTCCTAACCCCCTAATCGGCGCACGTGGGCGCACACATTGCCTACACCGGGATACCTATCTTGGTTGCCGCCTTGGCCGACCACTCGGCGTAGCGCTCCATGATCTTCTGCAACGCGGCGACATGTAAGCGAATGTCGTCTATTTCTGGGAGCGCGATCCCGTCCGACTTCTCGGCGGACAGCGACTCCAAAACCGCCTTCATGGGCACCAGCCAAATTCGTCTTTTGCTGTGCGTGCCCCGTCGGAGCCGTGACTTGAACTTCCGGTACACGTTGGAGCGGTGACGGCCAAGGATCGCGGCAGCCTCGGCCAGGGTCAGCTCGGCCGGGAGGCGTTTCGGGTCGGTGGCTTTCAATCGTCCTCGTCGCTCGGGAACGAGACCATCAGGCCCGAGAACACGAGGTCGAATCGGCGCAAAACCTGCTCCATCCGGTTTACGGGGCCGAGCTTTCCGACCCGGCTTGCCGCTACCGCATAGGCTTCCTGGGCCAGTTTCAGGAACTTGGCTCCCTTTGGGGCCGAGTCGTCGTACTTGGTGGCCGTGGCTCCGTACGCAGCGCGTAGTGTCATGCTGGCGGAAGGCTGCTCTTTCTTCCCATCGCAGATGTACGGCATGTGCCGATCGGCCTCCTGAAGCCGGCGGTACACCGTCGCCATGAAGTAGTGGCCGGCGCCGCCGGAGTACTGGTGTGCCCTGCCAAATGGGTCGGAGCGGGCCCCGCCCTCCGCGTTCATGCTGGGGACCCGAGGCTCGTAGCCGAAGTACTCGCCGACTTCGTTCGCGAGGTCCATGCCCCAGGTTCTGCGCTTGGGTTTCTCTGACTTGACGACCGGTACCAGCCCGGTGGTCATTGATTGGGAATCCATGCTAGCTTGCCCTTCCAGAACCCGCCGCCAAGCAGTTCTAAGGGCCGCGCTAGTCTTCCGTTGACTTCGCGGCCTTTCTCATATTCGCCGCAGCCATTGCTCGGCGCCCGAAGAACTCGACTATCCCCTGGGCGCCAAGCCACTCAAGGCCAACGCGATCGGACTTCCTGGAGTTGCAGAGCGCGCATGCGGGCACCACGTTGCTTTCGTCCGTCACACCGCCGGCTGACACCGGCACCACGTGCTCAAGCTGTAGCGGCCATACCCTGAGCCCACAGTACGCACAGCAGCCTTGATGCGCCCTAACCATGCGGCGCCACGCCTCGGGCGTCAGGTCTCCTCCTGCGCGGAGATTGTTGATGCGTACCTGAGCCTCAGATCCAGTGAAGCGCGGACCGGGCTTGTTCTTGCGAGCCGTACCATCCTTCTTTTGGATGTGGGTCGTGATGTCCCTGTACACCTCGGCCACCAACCTTGCCTCGTCTGTCGGGGTGGCGCATTCATCGAATAGGTCGTCGACCGTCTTTTCATCGTCGCCCTCTTCTTCTGGGTACGCAGGGTAAAAAAGATTGCTTCTGATCATATCCGCTGCACCGAGGCCAGCTCGGTGTCCTTTCACTTTCTCCGTCTTCTTCCCGAGCGCCCGCCAAGGTGCTCGAAAGGCCCGCCCTAACCGGTGGGCTTTTCTATTTCACCCACTCCCCCAGCCTCTCCCTCGCCATCCTCTTCGCCTTCTTGCTGCCGTGCTTCTCCACGCTAAAGCTGGTGCACCGGGCCTTCCCGTCCCGCATCCTAGCCCACACCTGCCAGTGGTCGTGAGGCCGAGCTCGCTGCACTTTCCAGACGCGCTTGACGTAGCCGTAGGGGCGAGGGATTTCGGGGGTCATCGCTTCACCATCCCCACCGGCTTCAACGGCTTCACAAACTCCTCCAAGACCGGCGGCTGCCGCACCACCCGCCCACTCACACTCCCCCAAGGCACCGCCGCAGCGTTGAAGCTTTCCCCATTCCGATACCCCGTCCCCTTCTGCTTCGGCCGCTTCGCCTTCACGGCGCTACTCGGCGGGCGGCCGAGATCGCTTGGCACCGGGGCGGGCTCGGGGTCGATGCCGGCGTCGAGGTGGGGGAGGGCGTCGGGGTCGATCATGGTTTCCCCTTCTCAAACTTCTCCCGCAGCCGCTAGAATTCCCTGCGCTCGCGCTCCGCGGTTTGCTCTAGGCGTTCGCGCGCGACCGCGTTTCGGTGCGCCGCGTAATCGTCCTCGCTGATAATGCCTCGGTTTTTCAGGGCGTAGATATGATCGCCGTCGAGTTCAGGCTCCTCTAGGTAGTGGCTCCCCTCGTATCCGCTGTTGGAGGCGACCAGCGCGAATGCGTCATCGAACTCAAGGATCAGTTCCTCATCGTAACCAGTGGTCGTCGACGCTTTCACGATCCTCTTGCCAACGCAATCCGCAAGCCTCACCCGCGGCTTGCTTGTCTTCGGAAACGGAATCACCTCCCCCTCCGCTTCCCCTGCTCGTCTTGCGAGAGGCAGGACGCCGCCAGCGCGACCAGCTCGCCGAGCGAGCAGAGGCTCTCGTACGGTCCGGGGAGCGCGGCGACCCGGGAATTCAGCGGCCAGCCTTCCGCGCGTCGCAGCACCTTGGCGGCGATGGTGCTCACCCGATCGCTGGTCTCCTTCCTCGGCCGGGGCCTGGTGGGGCGGCTGGGTTTGGGTTTCTTCTTCATGGTTCTTCCTTCCAAAAGTACGCGAGGCAGGTCAATGCGAAGTTGAACACGCATGCAATCGTGACGAAGATCGCCACCGGGTCACGATGGGCGCCCCTCTCGTCAGCGGCGACCATTGCGGAGAGCATCCCGACCATGAATAAGGTGCTCGTCTCGGTGAGGAATTCGCTGCGCCTCACGTTCCGCTCCCGTCGATGTACGCAATCAGCGCACTCAGCGCCGTCGTGATCTCAACCTGCCAACCCGACCCGGGTAGCACCGTGTTGCGAACCTGCCCGTCCACGAATTCGCGCGCCGACTTCTTGCCGCCTCGAACGAACGCGTCCTGGTCACCAACGTTCAGCCCGGTGACCACTGCGCCGCTAATGCCTGGCACCGGCCATTCCCTCCCGCGCGAATCGCGGCGGACGGGATCGGGTGGCACCGGGTCGACCGTGCGGTTCAGCTCGGGATAGTCGTCTGTTGCGGCGCGCGGGATGGCGGATTCGGAGGGGAGCGGCTGGTTGGGCCTCGCAAAATGAATCGCGGTCTCGCCGGGCCCGAACTCAGCACCGAGCGGAACGGTGAGCGCGGGCACGTGCACGTTCTTCGGCCCAGCTATCAGTTCGGAAATCTCGTGCTCCGGCGGGTTGAAATCCACTGCCATCTCGCGCACACGAACCCATCCGAGGTCGAGCATAGCGTCGGTGTCGGGCTCCCAAATCTCCGTAACGCCAGAGTCGTCTCGAACTTCGATGAAGAGGGATCGCTTGGTGGTCAACGCTTCTCCTTGGCGCACTCCGGGCACACGCCATCGTCGGGGCGGTCGGAGCCGCAGTCACATTCCTCGATGACGCGCATCAATCGGCGACCCGTCTCCATCCCTCGGGCGCGCCCTCTCGCTGCTGGACGACCTCCCAGATCGCACCGAGCCCGCACAGTCCGACCGTCTCGTGCGTGTCGAACGAACGCTCGTGCACCGCGTGGAGCACATCCAGTTCACTCACGAGGTAGCAGACCATTGGATCGGCGCCTTAGTACATCTTGGCGCCGGCGGCATCGACGATATGGTGATGGCCGGTCTCAGAGTGCCCGACGATGAGCCGCCCACCATCCTCCTTCGCTGCCTTCGCGCCACCCGGCAACTTGTCGATCCTCCTGAACGCAACATCGCCCTGGAATCCGCACTTCGTAATTTGCTTCATGTTCTTGCCTCTCGGTTTCTGATGTCTTCTTCTGTAAATCCTGGGTATGTCCAGGCGTTCGCTTGCAAGGCCGTCCGCATCTCGCGCGGCACAGGCAGAACGAATGACCGCTTCGTGCCGCACTGCACGCGCAAAAACTTTTCGTTAGGTGCGTCTGGCAAGTTAACCTCAAGCAACTCACCAACTTCCGGGTCGCGATCCTGATCGATCACTTTAGCGTCAAGCTTCGCCAGGATCTTGCTCCAGCCAATCAGTTCCGCCGCCGCTCGTCTCTGCTCGACGTTCGGCCAGTTGAGCGCGAGCTCCGGCTCGAGGTCTGCGCCCTTTTCGATCCATTCACTCGGCACACGCGTCCCGTTGACCGCGTAGATCGCCCAGCCGTCCGGGTACATTACCGCCGGCCCGGTCGCACAATGCAATCGACCAGCTGCGTTCCGCACGAGGACAGAATGCCGCTCGGACACCCAACAAATTCCGGCGTGAGGAATCGCCCAACCAGCTGACTCGCAGAGTCCGGTTAGGCCAAGCAGCGGCGCCGTGCTCTTCTTTAGCGCTAGCGCTTCTCGGAAGTATGCGTAGAAGCCCAGCCAGTTCGCGTCATGCTGCCCATATACGCTGGCCCGCACGCTGTCCCACACGCTGGCCCGCACGCTGGCCCGCACGCTGGCCCCCACGCTGGCCCACACGCTGTCCCGCACGCTGTCCCGCACGCTGTCCCACACGCTGGCCCCCACGCTGGCCCACACGCTGGCCCACACGCTGGCCCGCACGCTGGCCCGCACGCTGTCCCCCACGCTGTCCCCCACGCTGGCCCCGATCTCTTTGATCATCCGCTCATCGAGCACGATCGCGCGCACTAGCCCCTGCGACATCGGCGACCCGCACCACACGATCTTCTTCGGGGGCTCCAGCTTGGCAGCTCGGTACATCGACCGAATCGATCGCTCCGCCTTGGGGCGATCCGCCGGTTCCGTGCACAGACCGATCTTCGTCCAGCGTTCGACGAACTCGGGGAAGCGAGCGATTTGTTCTGGCGTGAGCGACTCGATCTTTTTCATCGGCTTCTCTTCTGGTCTTGTAGGTCGGAGCCGCAGGGGCATTGCTCCAGGAGAGTCACTTGGTCGCCTCTCCGAGTTTCGCGAGCGACCGCCCCAGGTTTGCCCGGGCCTTCCGCTCCCACCGTGTGCGCCCGTAGTCCGTCATGTAGATCCATGGCCGCGCAGCGAAGCGCCTCAGGATGACGGCTCGGGCGGTAGCGAAAAGCAGATCGGGAACGTGCGCCCACTCCTCGCGCACGAGTTGTTCGTACCGGTCGAACGCTTCCTCGTTGGCGCCAAGGATCGAGAGGTCGGCGTCGCAGATGATCGCCTCGTCGTGACGCAGGGGGACGCGGTCGTGAGCCGTGGCCACCACTAAGCGCGCAACCGTGGCACATTCCACATACCCCAGGCCGGCCGCTTGCGCTGCCCTTGACGCTTCGTTGCCGCTCACCTCTTCGTCGGTGGGCTCACCGGCTGAAACCCAGTCGTGAAACCAAAACGCCCAGCGGATCAGATCCCACTCGCGCGATTGAAACTTGGCGCCACGCGTTCTGTCCTCGTCGGCCATGTCGTCGATCCGCTTCAGCCCCCAGCCGATGTGCTCCAGCGTATGATAGCGGCGCATCGGCGAGGAGTAAGCCGCCTCGATCCGATCGAACAGCATCGGGTCCGGCTCGGTCAACGGACCCACGAGATCGCGGACCAGCTGGTTGAATTGCTCGCGCGTCGCTTTCATCGAATCGAACTCCTGGCCATGGCCCAACCGACTGCGGTTGGCGGGAACCGAGCGATCGGAACCAGCGGTCCGGTCAGGTCGCTAAAATGCGGGTCGAGAACGGATGCGGATCGCAACCGCGCCTCGTTGGCCTTGTAGACCGCTAACTTCCTCCCTCCGTAGCTCGCCGCGTCCGGGTAGCGGATCTCGGCGACGCAATACACGCCAACCTGCTCGATATTCAGAATCTCGAAGCGGCGCGGGTTTGGATCGCCAGGCTCGGGCGTTCCGGATATGAGACGATCTGGGCTGCTGCTGCCGCCGAAAAGTCTTAGGCCCATGATGTGTCCTTCGCGCTGACCGAGCCGCAGGGGCAGAATTCGAGGAGGTGGATCAAAGCGTTTCCTTCGCGCGATGCAGCTCGTTCCAAGTCTTGCCCAGCCACGCGTAGAACAAGGCTGCGCAGCCGTGGCACAGGTCAAACGGGGCCCTCTCGCAATCGGTGAGACCGATCTCTCCTTCGTGGCCGTCGCGGGTGAAAACGTGGCCGCACCGGTCGCACGAGCTGGTGGTCTTCTTCACTTGGCCCCTCCCACCTTCACCACCCTAACCGCATACCCCATCACCGTCCTGTGCGTGTCGAACTGACACGCGGCGGTGACGTGGAGGTCGATGGCGCCGGAGTTGGGGCGGGTGGCGATGAACCAAGGGTCGGCATTGTATCTTGCACCGAGCGCTTCGGCGGCGGTGGTGAGTTTTACTGTGCCGGTCACGATCCGTACCTCCGGTCGTCGTCCTCTTCGGGGTTCCAGGTGTTGGGATGGATGCCCTCTCTTGCGCACTTCTCCAAGTACCTGCGCTCCACGTCGTCGTCGCTCTCGAAGCTCGCGAAGTCGCTGTTCCAGAACAGCTCCACGATCCGATTGCGCGGCCCGTTCTTCACCTTGTCGACGAATAGGCACTTCGTCCCCACCGGTAGAATCTTACCGCCACCCATGTCGAGCGGTGCCGTCGGCTCGAAGCCCAAGACGATGACCTCGGCCGCGTGCGCCATGTCGCGGCACTCGCGGATGTTGTCGCGCGTTGGGATCTTCGTGTTCTCGCCCGTGGTGAGCTGCGAGAACAGTACGCCGCTGATCTTCGCGTCCTTGATCACGTGGCGTAGCACGCTCGCGATCTCGCGGAACTTGACGCGCTCGTCCTGGAACCGGCGCTTGCTCCGGAACTCCTGCACGTAGTCGAACGCCACAAGATCGATTCGGTGCTCCTTGATGATCTTGCCGAGGTGCCCCGCGAGGTCCTCCACAGGATACCGGCGGGCATCGACGAACACGGGCAGCTCCTCGGCCGCGACAACCACGTCGGCGACGCGCCCTGACTCGTCATCCTCGAGCTTCTTGTCGCGATACCGCATCGCATCCACGCGAGCGCGGCGCACCATCAATCGGTCGCCATAGACCTCCTCGGTGTCCTCGCTGGAGACGATGAGCACGCGCTTGCCCGCCCGGATGTTGTCGTCCGTGAACGCAACCAGGAAGCTCGACTTGCCCCACGAGGTCGTCGCGCCGAACAGCCAGGTGAAGCCGGGACGAAAGCCGCCGGTGATGGCGTCGAGCGCCTTATGCCCGGTGCGGCATTGGACCCCCGGCGCTTCCTTCAGCTTTACCACCGAGGACTCGAGCAAATCCTTCACGGTGAGCACGCGCGGCACGTTCAGCGCGAGCGGGCGGACGTTCGCTTTCGTGTCCGGCAGCGGCTTGCCCGCGGCGTGAAGGTCCGCTTGGTCTTCGCTCATGCTGCCTCGGGCTCCTCGACGGTCCAGCGGAACACCTGCGCGCGATGCTTGACGCTCTGCTCGATGGCGTCCGCGTAGCGATTGCCTGCGCTATCCAGGTGCGTGAGGATCGTGATCTCCGAGCCGTAGGGAACGCGCTCCGCGAACTCAGCTGTCCAGCTCCCCGAGCCGACGCCGACGATGACCTCGCTCGGGAACGTGATCGAGCGCACGAGCCAATCGGGCTCTCCCTCGCAGAGAACAACCGAGCTCGGGGACAGGTCGCCGCGAAGCCACCGTTGCGCCCGCTGGTTTGCGAGCACGAGAGCGGACGCGCGAAATCCGACCGGTGGCACGCGCTTCGGCGTCAACGCTTCCCCGGTCACCAGCCACGCGCGGACGCTCCGCATTTGGCCGGCGGCGTCGTACACGGGGACGACCACGCGGTGGCCGCTGAGGTTCCAGTTGCGACCCCTGTACTTTGCCCAGCCGGGCACCCGCTCGTGGTGCGCGCCGGGATGGATCACCCTGGCGAGGTCGTGCCGAGCAACGGTCGCCGGGTCGATGCGCCGGCCCTCGAGCATGCCCATGGCGGCCAGGTCTTCGGTCACCGGGATGCACGAGAGCCACAGGTCGAGAACGTCACCGAGCGGCGGGTAGTCGCGCTCCGGCTCGGGATCGGCTTGCTGTGGCACCACGCGCCTCGCTGGCGCCGGTTTGCCTCCCCGGACTTGCTGGGCGTCGTCCGCCATGCCGGCGGCATCCAGGGCGGCGGCCAGGACGGACCGAAACTCGCGCGCCGGGTCGAGCCCGTTGACGGCGGCCACGAGGGTCAGGAGGTCACCGGTCCACTCGCACCCGTGGCACTTCACGGCCAGCGTTTCGCCCCGTCGGTGAAGCGAGCACGAGGCCCGGGACTCTTGGTGCACCGGGCAGCTCACGAGCGCGTAGGACCCGCCGTCGTGGGCAACCTTGAGCCCCAATGCCTTGGCCACAGCGAGTGGCCGCGAGAGGCGCTGACGGACTTCGCGCACGAGGTCGCGGTCGGTCATAGGCCCTCGGCTCCGAAACGAACGCCGGCTGGGAGTTCCATTTTGGGCATGCCGTCGGAATCAACGTCTGGTTTTTTTGGTTTTTTGCTGGGGTCACGCCAATCGCCAGTGACGGCAGCGGCGAGGCATTTGCGCCAGCTGACCAGCGTCCGAAGATCGGCTTGGTCAGCAACGGCCTTGGCCACGAACTTTTGGGTAATGGCAACGATCGCCCATTCTGGAACCGAGATCCCGCCGGTAGCCAACGTCGCGATCTGGGCCTCGGAAAGCTGCAAATCGGCCGGGCATGGCTGCGGCTGCTCCGGATCCGGAGCGGTAGTGGCAGGGAGTGGAAGGGCAGGGGGAGAGGAAGCGGAAGGGATCCCCGCGCCCGTGTGCGCGCGAGGGGGCGAAGAATCATCACTCTTCGGCAATTCTTCGCCCGTCTCACTCGCGCTTTCTTTGCCACCAGTCTTCGGTTTTTCTTCGCCCGAAGACTTTCGTTTCTTCGGTTTCTTTTTCTCGTAGCTCTTCGCTGCGCGAGCGCGCCCGTTTTTCCGCTCGGCCTCCACTTGCTCGCGGCTTTGGTTCCATTTCGTGAATTCGTGGATCAGGTAGCCGCCCGGCGCCTTGTCCCACAGGCCCACCCTTACGAGCGCCTTGGCCAGCTTGGTGGCGCTCATGAACGGGTAGAGCAAGCCGAGCATCCGCTCCGGGATGAAACCGTCACGCGCCGGCTGCCGGTTCGCGTACATGAGCCCGCACGCCCAGAGCCAACAGGCTTCAGCCCCTGCGTCGAGTTGCTTGCGGTGCTCGTTCGCGCGGTCATCAATTTTCGCCCAGCTCACTGTTCCTCCCCGTGAATTCGATCGTGGCACTCTTCGCAGATCGCTCGCAGTTCCCACAGGAACTCTTTCCCTACATGCTTGTAGGTAAGGTGATGCACTTGCGTGGCCGCCTGCGTTCCGCATCCTTCGCAGATCCCGCCCGCTCGTCGCCTAACTTGCGCCGCTCGTTCCCTCCAGGCGGGAGACCTCAGGTAGGCGTTGTACCAATCCCACCATTCCTTGTTTTGCTGGAGGCGGGCGCGCTCGATTCGCTCACACTCGGCCTTGCGCTGTTCGGCCATCAGCTTGTTGTGCTGACGGTTCTCCACCGCGTTCAGGCAGATTTTGCAGGTGCCCCTACCGGTAGTTGCTATCTTGCCCGGAACCGCTCGGAGCCACTTGCCGCACAATGTGCGCTCGGTGTTCTCGGCGTCCACGAGGTGGACCTTGCCCGGGCCGAACTCGTGTGGGTCAGCCGCCCAAAGACCAGCTGCGATGTTCAAGCTGCCCTCGGTTTCCAGCGCGTCGCGTTCTTTGCGCCCCGCCATTCGCTAGCGGCGTCGTATGCCCACCAGAGATCTCTGCTGCTCCCGTTGCACGAACGGCAAGACCAGCGCCCGCCCTCAGAGACGATCGTCGGTGACTTGCACGCGAGGCAGAACGTTAGAATAGCTCGGTCCCAACCGCCCTCAGCTTCGTAGATCTCGCCGATAAACTTGTCGGCGCCTGAGATGAGAATGGCAGCATCACCAGTCCAGCCGCCGTTCAGAATCTTCCGCTTCGCCGCGCGAATGTCTTCGTCGAGCGGCTTGATCTCGGTGAGGAGCGGCCGCTTCCTGAAGCCGAGATCAAAGTCGGGCAGGTACCCGTCTAGATCCACCGGCTCGTAGTCCCACTTCCACTTGAGGGCCGTGAACAGATGCGCCCACGTCGCCTCAAGTCGTGAGCGAAACGTCACGCCGGCAAAGCTTGTGATGATGCCGCGTCTAACGGGCATTCGTTAGCCTTCCGCCCATTCCAGGCGCCACCAGCCCGCGAAGTGCGGGATGTCCACTCGGGCTCATACTCCGAGGGGTGACGACCGTAGCACGATTGCCGCACTCACCGCTAGCAAACGATGACAAAAAAGCGACCTGGCCAGCAGCGACGGTATGAGCGTCGAGCAGACCAGGCCGGACCGCAACCTTTCGGCGCGGACTAGATGAGGTGAGCACGTCGCCGCGCGGGGACGCAAGCTGAACAGCCGGAGGGGTCATGTTCCGACCTCGCCGAACAGCTCACCCTGCCCAAGGTTCACCGACGACACCGCCTTGACCGTCAGCTCCGCGCGCCCCGGGTCTTTCTCGATCCCGATGAACCGCCTCCCCTGAGCGACCGCAGCGCGTCCAGTTGTCCCGCCGCCCGAGCATGGGTCAACACAGAGATCACCACGCCGCGAATAGTCCGCCACGATGCACTGCATGGCGAGCAAGGGCTTTCCGCCGACGACGCGATCGGTTCCGCCGGTCGAGTTGATCTCGCGCTCGCCGGGGACGACGTAGGCTCCACGCAGCGTTCCCCAAGAGCTGAACGGCTCACCCCGAGGCCGCGCGACGACGAGCCAGCAGGTCCAGCCGCTAGGACCATCGCCAGCCATCCGAACGCGTGAGCCGGTCTCCACGAGCGGGATCGGCGCGAACGGATAGAGACCATGCCGGACGAGTGAAGTCCGCCAGGCCGGCGCGAGCACGTCATCGGTGATGGTGACGATCCAGCCGGCCGTTCGCGGGCACCAGATGTCGCAGAAGCGGCGAACGTCAGCGGGTGTCCAGGCCGAATACTCAATGTCGCGGCGGCCGCTTTCGCCAAGGGCAGCCTTGCGAGCCGAGTAGTTGCGTTCCCGAATGCGCGCCGTGTTGGTCGACCGAGCGCCGAACGCTGCGGCACGGTCGGCGGTCAGCTTGCCGTTCTGGTGTCCCGAATGGGTCCGCCCCGAATAGGGGGCGTCCACGCAAAGCAGGTTGGCCTTGCGAGCGGCCATGGCCGCCGCGACATGCTCGGCTCTGAGCGAATCGGCATGCCAGATTTCGGCGGTCTCTGCGCGGTAGATTAGCTTCGGTTCGCTCGGGGCATCGCCCGTTGCCTTGCACTTGGATTGGTTCACGCGCTCCTCCTATCCGCTCTCCAAGCCACCGCCGTCCTCACGGCCTCTTCAACGCTCCGCACCGTGCCCACGCGCAGGCCGGCTTTGGCGGCTCGGCGATGCCAATCCTTCTGTGCCGGCCGCAGCTTCCCGATCGGCGTCTTCGTTTCAAGGAAGCCCACGATCGGGGCGAGCAACATGGTGTCGGGGGTGCCATCGCTCATGCCGGCGAAGTAGCCGGCACGCGTCGGGACCTTGCCCGAGTTACAACGCTCGACCCAGAAGCCGGCGGCGGTGAGGGCGGCGCGGATTGAGCGGGAGATGTCGGTTTCGCTCATGAACTCACCCTCTTCGGCACCACATGCACCGGTATCCCGCTCTTCACCGCCAAAGAGACCATGCTCAGCGTGCCGCGGCTCACACCATCCCAGAACGCCAGGCACAGCTCGGCGCCGTCATTCGCCATGGCCTCGTTGCGCATCGGGCCAGCGGCGAAACCGAATTGCTTCCAGTCCGCCGGGTACCGCTCGACGTTCGCTCCAGAGTCGCTAGCCCACGTGTCGGCGATTGCGTCAGCACCGGTAGGGCACGCGCCGTGCACGATCGTCACGTCTGAGCACTCCTTGACGCCCAGGCGCGATAGCTCGAGCATCAGTGACTCGTAGACAGCGGCATCGTCCGACCAGTCGCGTGAGCCGCAGATGATGATGCGCGCCTTCACTTACGCACCTTCAGCTCCGCCAACCTCGCGAACGAATGACCCACCCCGCACGAGTACACGCCGTCAGCCAGCACGATTGAGCCGGAGCAAACCGGGCAGACCAGAGTCTTGGCGACCGGGCGCGGGCGGGAGAGGCGGATTAGTTGGGTGAGGGTGGTCACGTTTTCGCATCCCGCCAGTAGCCTTCGAGCCCGCGGATCTTCAGCGGGACGAGCTTGTCGCGCGGATACGTCGCTGCGTCTCGCATGTACCCCTCGATCACGAAGTACTCGTCGTTGATGGTGCCATCGGTGTAGTAGTTGAAGCTCTCGATGGACGTCTTGACGGTGCGCCAGAAGCACACATCTTTCCCGTGCATCGCGAACACCTCAGCCGAATAGAAGTGCCCCACGAGCGGGAATTCCTTCTTCACTTGCCCGAAGACGCGCTCGTAGACCCGCACGTCCTCGATGAGGAACGCCTCGCGCGTATCCGTGCAAATGCGGCGCACCTGCACGTAGGCAACGTTCTCGAAGCTGCAAGCGTATCGGAGCAGCTCCGGGAACTCCGTCTGATTGTAGCGGTTGAGTACGATGCTCACGCGTACGCTCTTCGTCGCCGGGATGATCGTGTCCCAGTCGGGGATGTCCCGACGGCGCATGATCTTCCAGTTCGTCTCCGGGTCGCGCGAGTGAATCGAATAGCCGACGTTGCGGCGGCACCGGTTGATCACGTCCATTCGCTTCGGGGCCAGGTACCCGTTCGTGCGAAGCCCCACGTCGAAGCCGCGCGCCTGCACATGGTCGACCAACTCGCCGAGGTGCCGATAGATCAGGCTGTCGGTGTTCTGTCCCGTGACGTAGATCCGCTTGATGCCGGCACCCGCGCACTTGTCGAGGTACGCGTCGAAGTTCGCCCACTCGCTGAAATGGACCTTCGTCTGGTCGTGCTTCTTGAACTCGTCGTCGATATCCTTGCCGAGGCAGAAATAGCAATCGACATTGCACGCGCCGAGAAGGTTTATGTTCGCAAACACGGGCGCCTCGCGGTGCATGTTCTTCTCGAACTCGGGCTCGTCGAGTTTGTTGCGCCACCGATCAGACATTCGTGACCTCCCTCGGCCCCGCCTCACCCAAAAGCCTCGCCTCTCGCTCACTCAGCAACGCGAGCCGCTCGATCATGAGCTTGGTCCACTCGGTATCGGCCTCCTCGACCAGCCGCAGCCAGTACGCCTTATCCTGCGTCCGCGACGACACGAGCCGGCCGAACGCGAGCGACCGGATGCCTTCGATCGACGAGAGCTCCTTGTCGATCCGCGCCAGCCGCCGAGACAGCGCCGGCACGTACCCGCGTGGCTGCCGAAACTGGAGAAGCTTGCCCATCAGTTCACCCGCACCCCTTCTGCCGTTCGGCGCCACCGCTGCGATTCGACGAGCGCACGCTTGAGCACGCTGGTCTCCCAGACGGCCTGGGTTGCCGCCGCGCACGCCGCGTCCCGTTGCCGCTCGGCCTTGTCCCGGGAGCGGACGGCGATGCGCAGGGTCTCGCGGTACCAGTCGCGGTCTCGGCGGAGACGCAGGGAGTAGCCGACGGCCAGGAGGGTGACCAGGGCGAGGGGAGCGGCGAGGCCCATTAGCCTTCCCCCCAGGGCGAGCGGAGGAGGGGCGGATCCACCAGCCCGAGCGCCTCCCCGGCCTTGCGGAGCGACGGCAGCGGGTCACCGCCGTCCAGCGCCGCCCGCTTGGAGACCAGCAGCGCGATCCCCGGCGCGGCGCCTTTCGCGTCTACCTGGCCGAACTTGAGGAGCCGCCTTTGATTCGCGTCAAACAGCGCATCGATCGGGATGATCTCTGCGAGTTTTCGGGGTGCCGACTGCTTCCGCTGATTGCCGCTTTCTTCCGTTGTTTCCCGCTCGCTACCGTCCGGTGTCCCTGATTCGAGTCCAGGCGCTGGAGCCCTGAAAGATGCCGCGAGCCGCTTCGGATCTAGGTCCAAGTCAAAAACGGCGACGGCTTCGCAGAGGGCTCGCCACTCGAACGTCGTGTAGTCGTCGATGGTCTCGCCGCGGGCGTTGTGGGTCACCCGCTCGAGCACGTCCTTGGGCGCCCCGTTCGACCGGGCGACGCTGATGAACGTGTGCCTGGTGGCGTGGAGGGTCCGGTTCTCGACCCCGAGCTTCGCGAGCCCACGCTGGAACATCTTGTAGGCGCTCGACTTGGTGTGGCATTCGCCGGCCCGGTTCGGGACGATGAAGTCGTCGGGCTCGGGCTTGCGACGGTGGACCAACTCGAAGCCCTCGGACCACCACCAGCGGAGCCGCTGCTCGAGCTCGGGGTGGACCGGGACGAGACGCGGGTGGGTGTCCTCGGCATCGTCGGTCTTGAGTGGCTGGTCCTCGTACTGCGTCCACACGTTGAGCGCCGAGAGCGGCTCCCAGTCCCGGCTCCAGTCCCGCCAGCGCCGGCCGCAGATCTCGCCCTCGCGCATGCCGGTGAAGAACGCGAGCGCGTTCCAGACCTGCTGGTCGGGGAGAAGCTCGGCCGCCCCAGTGAGGGAGCGAGACTCGGCTCGCGTGTACGGCTTGCGTCGGTTGCCCCGCGCACTCTTCCACCGGATCTCGCCGCGTGGGAGGACCGTCGGGTCGTCGGCGATCACCTCGTCGAACAGGGCGCGGCGGAATGCGCCGCGCACGATCCCGTAGACCGTGGCGAGCGACTTCTCACCGAGCTTGCCGTCCGCTCGGATCTCCTCGACGAGACGGAGCGTGTGCCGCGGCCGGACCTTCGTGATCGGCATGCTGGCGAACCAGGAGCGCTCGGCGCAGAGGACATGGTTGGCCACGAGCGCGCGATCGTTCTCCAGCGTTCGGTTCGTGCGCTTCGCGAAGTACACGTCGAACCAAGTGCGGACGAGGACGCGGCCCTTAGCCTCGGGGTTGTACGTGCCGCCCAGAACCTCAGCCTTGCGCTGCGCCTCGAGCCGTTCAGCCGAACGCTCGTCCGTGCCGGCGCGCTCCCACTTGGTCTTCCCGTTCCAGTCGAACGTGACCCAGTAGGCCGTCTTTCCGCTCTGGAGCCTACGCGGCACGATGGCCATCGATGTACCTCAGTAGGGTTGCACGGTTGAAGCGCCACTCGCGACCGATCTTCTTGCCTGGTAACTCACCCTTGGTGGCACGCTTGGCGACGGTGTGAGAGCAGAGGCGCAGGAGCGCGGCGGCTTCTGTGAGCGTCAGGACTTCGCCCTGCTCGGGCGTGAGAGCCTGGTCGGTCACAACAGCCCCCGAACCTTGCGGTACGTCGCCAGTCTCTCCCGCTCCCCCTTCATCGCCTGGTCGCAATGCTTCGCACCGAGCAGCCGGAACGCTCCCAGGATCCGCGCGTCGCCGGTCTCGTGGCACGCGCTCAATGCCCACCGAGCATGACGAGCCGCGACCTCCGCTTGGTGCTCCACGTTCTCGATCCCGGTCATGCGCGCCCACGAGTCGTCAGACATTCCGTTACGATGCGCTTGCCACGGGCCTCTCGCTCTGAACGTCATCGAGCCGTCCGCGTGGCGCACCGGATCGCATTCCCAGCGACGGCAATCACCCTGGGCAATCCTGAGTGAAAAGTGCGTCTCCGCGTTCGACCACGCGATCAGAAATGCCGCCTCGTCCTGCGTCTGCGAGACCTTCGCCACGGCCGCCGCGATCGCGTTGAGCTGCGCTTCCTTCTCCGGCCCGCGCACATCCTCGTGGAAGATGGCGAGCAGGCCGAGGGCGGTTAGGATGGCTTGGAGGGTCATGAGTGCATGCGCCCGTGGAACAGGAGACCAACGAAAATCTGAAAGCAGCCGATCCAGATCCAGTGGCCAACGCCCGCGATCGCGTCGCAGAGCTTCTTCAGTTGCGCGTCCGTCAATGCCACAGTCCTCCGCACCCAGCCCCAGCGCCGAAGGCCATCAAGAAGAATATCGCGGTGACGGCGAGGGTGCGGATGGTCATTTCGACTCCTCGCAGACATCGTGCGACATGCGGCACCCGTGGCCCTCGACATGCACGAAACGTCCACCGGCCTCGTGGCAATTCGCCCGACGCAGGCGCTCAACGTACGCATCGCCAATCTGCGACGCGCTGATGAACACAAAAAATACCCCGAGCCAAAGCAGGTCTTTCACGGCAAATCCCCCCTCGGTCCCTCACCACTATTCACCTGCAGCTCCGTCAAGCATTCGCGCGCCCCCGAGCAGATGGCGTGCGGAGGAAGCGGCTTCTCCGGAACGCTGTCCCAGTTCGCCATGAGGTTGAGCGAGACGACGAGGCCGATGGCCATGAAGAGGCGGAAGGTCATCTGTCACCTGCTGTGGCGTGGTATCCCGAATTGGTGTGGATCGCTGCCGCGCTGGGAATCCGTGCGTTGCCAAAGGATCCCGTAGGTGGACAAAAGGGGAGGCGTTCGAGCCAATGGCGACATCGGTATTTGTGCTGGCACCAGTCTTGTATTCGACCTCAATGTCATCACCATTCGCGGCGTCATCTTGGAA
>Ga0134121_10000370_pt1 | contig 52324 bp, 43 predicted proteins | sample KB301_FD_96463 | JGI IMG/M metagenome (GOLD analysis project Ga0134121, IMG submission 96463) | Terrestrial soil microbial communities without Nitrogen fertilizer from Kellogg Biological Station, Michigan, USA - KB3-0-1 | ecosystem: Environmental > Terrestrial > Soil > Unclassified ...
AAAAGTACTAAGTATCGCGCCGCTTCTGGCGAAAGCGATCAAGTCGATCCACGAGGAGACTTCAGTTTCCTCGCTCTTCGTTTAGACGAAGGGCAAACACCTGATGGCTTAAGAAGACCATCAGCGACCTGGGCTCCAAGTGATGCCCGGGTCGCTGAAAGTTTGTGTAGGGAGAGAAAATCATGGCGGAGAAAAAAGAATACAAGGTGCAGGCAAAGGTGCGCGACGGTCGCGGCAAGAATGATGCGCGACGTGCGCGGCGCGAGGGGCTGGTGCCCGTTACGGTTTATGGCGGTGGCTCGGAAACTGTCGCCGCCGTTGCTCCGCTTCGTGAGCTCGCTGCAATCCTTCGATCTGATTCCGGGCGAAACACCATCTTCACGATTGACGTCGAGGGCGTCGGCGCGAGTGAAGTGATGTTTCACGATCGACAGATCGATCCGGTCAAGGGTCGCTTGATTCATGCCGATCTGACGAGACTCGTTAAGGGACAGAAGATTGAAGTGACGGTGCCGCTGCACCTGACTGGCGAGCCCTTCGGCGTTCGCGAAAAGCAGGGTGTGCTGGAACAGATCATTCGCGAGATCGATATTCGTTGTGAGCCGCGTGAGATTCCCGACACGCTCGAAGTTGATGTGACCAATCTCGACGTTCACGAGACGTTGCACGTTTCGGATATCAAGGTTGCCGAGGGGATCGAGATCCTGACCGATGGCGAGCAAGTGATTGCGACTGTCGGTATCGTGAAGGAAGAGGTCGCGGCGGCGCCTGTTGAAGGTGAAGAGCCGGCAGAGCCCGAAGTGATTGGTAAGGGTAAGAAGGAAGACGAAGGCGAAGAATCGGAGTAGGCATACAAAGCACAAGAGTCACAAATCACTTTTTGTGCATTTTGTGCCTTTTTGTGGCAAGACATGCTTATCGTCGGTTTAGGAAATCCCGGGAAAGAGTACGAGTCGACGCGACACAATCTCGGGTTCATAGTGATTGACAAGTTGGCCCACGACGAGGGCATCAGCGTTAATAGCCGCGAGTGCAGCTCGCTTGTTGGTCGCGGTGAGATTGAAGGCACGCGGACGAAGTTAGTCAAACCGCAAACCTTCATGAACCTGAGTGGACAAGCAGTAGCGTGTTTGCTCCGGAAGATCCAAAGCGAGTCGCCGGCTGAGCGTATTGGGCAGCTCGTAGTGATTTCGGATGACCTCGCGTTGCCAATCGGCAAGATTCGCATACGCGAGCGCGGCTCGGCTGGTGGGCACAACGGTTTGAAATCGATCATCGCATCGATCGGAACGAATGAGTTCATCCGCTTGCGGATCGGAATTCAGCCGGAACATCCGATCTCGGATTCGAAGCGGTTTGTGCTCGACACGATTTCGCGGAATGAGCGAACAATCTTCGAAGAGACGATCGCGCAGGGTGCAGACGCGATACGAACGATTATCAGGGACGGCGCTTTACGGGCGATGAGTGTTTTTAACTGAGCGAAAATAGCAAGAGAGTGACCTTTGACTGGAGGTTTGAGTTGGATACAAAGAGACAGTACGAAGTGGTCTTCATAGTAGACCCGACGGCCGATGATGACGTGCCGAAACTCACTGAGAGCTTCTCGCAGATCATTACCGATCAAGGCGGTGTAGTGGTCAAGGCTGAGACGATGGGCAAGCGCCAGCTCGCTTATGAAATCCTGCACCACAAAGACGGTACGTTTGTGCTGATCGAGATCGAAGGCTCGGGCAAGGAGATTGCTGAGCTTGAACGCCGCATGCGCGTTAACGATCGCGTGCTGCGCTACATCACGGTGCGCGTGGATGAAGATCGCAGGCGCGCGGATAAGTTGAAAGATCGTCGCGCTCGTAAAGCTGCGAAGCGCCCCGCGCCTGGTGAGCACCGGCGTCGTGGCCCAGCGATGGAGTTTGCCGAAGCTTCGGGCGAATAGCCTCCGGTGAATAGATGCGAAGTTTAAGAGGATAAATGTATGGCAACCAGTTATGAAGACCGCCAGCGCGGCGGTGGCGGTGGTTACGATTCCGATGACGATGGCGATAGACGGCCAATGGGCGGCGGCCGCGGCGGTGGTCGCCGTATGCACCGCCGGCGCGTATGCCGGTTCTGTATCGACAAAGTAGACCTCATCGATTTCAAGGACGTGAAGTTGCTTCAGAACTATCTGCCCGAGCGTGGGAAGATCCTGCCGCGACGAATCTCCGGGAACTGTGCAACGCACCAGCGCATGCTGGCGGAAGCGATCAAGCGCGCGCGAAACATCGCGCTCCTTCCGTACACGACCGACTAAAGGGAGAACGAGATGGCACACACGAAAGTACTTTTGCGCGAAGATGTTGACGATCTCGGCGCGCGTGGTGAGATTGTCAGAGTTAGATCGGGCTACGCTCGCAATTACCTTCTACCTCGCAACCTCGCAGTTGAAGCGACTGCCGGCAACGTCAAGGGAATCGAATCCGAGCGCGCCGCGTTGTTGAAGAAGGAAGCGAAGGAGCGCTCGAGTGCGGAAGCACAATCGCAGCAGATGGGCAAACTCGAGCTCGAGTTTAAGCGAAAAGCCGGCGAGCAGGGGCTCCTTTACGGATCGGTCACTTCGATGGACGTGGCTGAGGCGCTCCAGGAGCGTGGCTACGAGATCGATCGTCATCGCATTCACCTGCGCGAGCCGTTGAAGCGCGTTGGCGAATACACAGTGCCGGTGAGATTGCATCGTGAAGTAACGATCGATCTGAAAGTGAGAGTGGCTCCGGAAGGCGAAGTGATCGTCGGTCATTTGACGCCGGAACAGGAAGCCGAGATTGCGAAACAGGCGCAATCTGACGAAGAAGAGTCGAACGCGGATTAACGCGGATCTTTAAAACACGATTTAGGTATTTACTACTGAAAATCCATTGCTCATTATTGACGCTGCATGTTAAGTACGACTTGCAGCGTCTTTTATTATGGCCAGTCCTGACCCCATTCGCGAACAACCCTTCGAACGGGCCTTACCAAACAGTGCTGAAGCAGAACGAGCCATACTCGGCGCGGTCTTGCTCGATAACGGTCTCATCAGCCAGGCAATCGAACAACTCCGCCCGGAAGACTTCTATGTGCCGTCGCACCGTCGCATCTTCGTCGCGATGATCGCGCTCTTCGAGCGTGGCGGGGAGATTAATCCGATTCTCATCGGCGAAGAGCTGAAGAAAGAGAACTCGCTCGAAGCAGTCGGCGGGATCAGTTTCATCACTAACCTGACCTACGGTCTGCCGCACTCAACCAACATCGCTCACTATGCGAAAGTCGTTCGCGGTAAATCGATGTTGCGGCAACTCATCAAAGCTTCCAACAAGATCACACAGGAAGCACTCGCCGAAGAAGACGAGCCCGAGCTCATTCTCGATCACGCCGAGCACGCGATCTTTCAACTCGCCGACGAACGCGTAAGGCAAGGTTTCATGCACGTGAAACCGATTGCCGAACAATTGCTCGAGAAAGTGCAGGAGATGGAAGGTCGAGCGGCTGTCTTGACCGGACTCACCACCGGCTTCGCCGATCTCGACAAGATGACTTCCGGTCTTCAGAACTCCGATCTGATCATCCTCGCCGCGCGACCGTCAATGGGAAAGACGAGCTTCGCGTTGATGCTGGCAGAGAATGCGGCAATCCTCTCGGGCGCATGCGTCGGCGTCTTTTCACTCGAAATGTCGAAAGAGTCGTTAGTAATGCGCATGCTTTGTGCGCAGGGTAACATCGATGCGCAGCGTTTCCGCAACGGCTTTCTCTCGCGACTCGAGTGGGCTCAGATCGCGAAGTCACTCGGCGTGCTCGCTGACACGAAGATCTTTCTCGACGACACACCGGGACTGAGCGTCCTCGAGATGCGCGCGAAGGCACGACGGCTCGCAGCCGAACAGAAAAAGCTCGATCTGATCATCGTTGACTACTTGCAGTTGATGAGTGGCTCGTCGAAGCGCACTGAATCGCGGCAGCAGGAAGTGTCGCAAATCTCGCGCGAGTTGAAAGGACTTGCGAAAGAAATGAACGTGCCGCTCGTGGCGTTATCGCAGCTATCACGCGCCCCCGAATCACGCTCCGATCACCGCCCGCAACTTGCAGACCTGCGTGAATCAGGCGCGTTGGAACAGGATGCTGACGTGGTAGCCTTCATCTTCCGCGAAGAACAATACAAAACAGCGGAAGAACGCGAAGCCATGCCCGAAGATCGAAAGAACATCGCCGAGCTAATCATCGCAAAGCAGCGCAATGGTCCAACCGGAACGGTCGACCTGCGCTTCACACCGTCGAGCATGAGGTTCGATAACCTTTATCGAGAGTAGTGCTGTTAGCTTGCACCTTACCTGGACCCCCCTCAATCCTCACGAGCACTTGCCACCTTCGCTAAGATCGGATCACAATCGTTTCTCTCCCTGCCAAATTCCTATGAAAACAAGAAAATCAATCTACCACCTCGTCTTGATTCTGGCGCTGCTCGTATGCAGTGGTTCAACTGCGTTTGCTCAAGCCGTCAGCATCAAACTGAGCGTAGACGCATCGCAGGCAGCACGCAACATACTCCACACCAAATTCACTATTCCAGCTCGACCGGGACCACTCACTCTCTTCTACCCAAAGTGGATTCCGGGTGAGCATAGTCCGACTGGTCCGATCAACGATCTCGTTGGCCTGAAGTTGAGCGCTAACGGAAAACCGGTCGCATGGCAACGTGATGCGGTCGAGATGTTTGCGTTCCACTGTGAAGTTCCGCAGGGCGTAGATGAGCTCGAGGTTTCCTTCGACGACGTTTCGCAACCAGAAACCACGGCGAGTGCAAAACTCGCGCGCATCAAGTGGAACAGACTAATTCTCTATCCCAGGGAAATGAACAGCGACGCCATTCAAGTACGTGCCTCATTGCTGTTACCGGCGGGATGGAAGTTTGCGAGCGCGTTGCCGGTGCTGAGCGAGAACAAAGATGGATTTCAGTTCAAGGAAGTTTCGCTCACCGAATTGGTCGACTCCCCGGCGATCATCGGCGAGAACTTTCGCAGGTTCGCACTGACGTCGACAGGCATCATGCATGAGATTGACGCAGTGGCTGATACACCTGCGGCCCTCGAGATGAAGCCGGAGACATTAACGGGTCTCAAAAATCTGGTGCAGGAAGCTTACGCGTTGTTTGGCGCGCGACACTACCGGAACTACAGGTTTCTGGTCACGTTCAGCGACCACGGTGGCAGCGAAGGTCTCGAACATCACGAGTCAAGTGAAGATGGTGTTGGCGAGAAGGCATTGTCTGACGAACTGGAGTTGATTGATTTCGCCGACCTGATGGGCCATGAATATGCTCATTCGTGGAACGGGAAATACCGCCGTCCGGCAGGGCTCGCAACGCCTAATTTTGAGCAACCGATGAAAGGCGAGCTGCTGTGGGTTTATGAGGGGTTAACTGAATATCTCGGGCGCGTTTTGCCGGCCCGGAGCGGACTGTGGTCGGCGGATGATTTCCACGAAGCGATGGCTGCCGTGGCGGCTGAGTTCGAGATGCAGTCAGGCCGCCAATGGCGACCGCTCGTAGATACAGCCGTGGCGGTGCAGTTTACCTATCCCTCGCCGCGAGCATGGATGAATTACCGCCGCCGCGTTGACTATTACGATGAAGGCTCGCTGGTCTGGCTCGATGCAGATGTGCTGATCAGGCAACGCAGCAACGGCAAACTGTCGCTCGATGATTTCTGTCGCCGGTTCCATGGCGGAGCAGACACGGCTCCGCTAGTCAAAACTTATACATTCGATGACGTCGTGAATACGCTTAACGAAGTTGTGCCGTACGACTGGCGCCGCTTCCTGACCGAAAGAATTTATCAAGTTGCGCCTCATGCACCACTCGCAGGCATCACCGGCGGCGGCTGGAAACTTGTCTACACGGATAAACCGAACACCCTCGTTCGTTTAGGAGATCACGCGCGCAAGAGTGTCGATCTTATGTATTCAATTGGAGCCATGTTGAAAGAAGACGGCGGCGTCATGGACGTGAATCCAAATCTCGACGCCGCAAAAGCAGGACTCGCGCCGGGCATGAAAATAACCACGGTGAATGGCCGCGCATGGTCCACCGATGTGCTTCACGCAGCGATTACAGCGGCGAAAAGCAGTACCACACCGATCGAATTAGTTGTCGAAAACGGCAGTTTTACAGGCATGTACAAGTTGAACTATCACGGCGGCGAACGCTACCCACATCTCGAGCGCGACTCGACAAAACCAGACGTACTGGGAGAGGTGATCAAGTCGCGGCGCTCCGCACGTTAAGTAAGTTGAGAGGATTGGTATCACTTCACCTACTAACGAGCAGGATTATCAAGCTGATTATCAGGGACGCAATCAGACTGGCCGCAAAAATTGCGAGATTTAGTGCTACGTTCTGCCAGAATTGAATTTCATTTTTAATAGTGTGGTCCGGTCCTGATGCTAATCCCACGTGTTTAGTATCTCTGGAAGGAATTGCTTCTTGCTCTGAGTCAGTCATTTGTATCCTCAATTATTAGACGATTTCGTGCCGATGAAAAATTTTTAGGAAATTTCCTTTTTGAGGCCTGTTTCTTTCGTCTAATATGTAGGAAAGGCAAAGACACCAGCTCTTTGACAAAAAGTTCGGCTTCGGCAGCGCTCCAATTAAGGAGGTCATATGAGAGACGGAGCGCTGTCCGGGCCAGTTGCGAGCGATCTATTGGCTGCCGTACACAAATCTCTTTTGCGATACTGGTTGAAACAGCGAGTACCGAAAGAGAAGGCGGAAGACCTGGCACAAGAAGGCATCGTGAAATGCTTGGTCAATGCCACCAAGTGGAATGGAAGAGCAAGCTTGAAAACCTTTCTTATCACGGTCGGCAAGAACGGAGGCACCGATTATCTCCGGAAAGAAGCACGACAGGAAAGAATTAGGGAGAAAGTTTCCAGTAGCGTTCGATCACCTGAATAATGTTCTCAGTTATTAGTTGGGCATGAGAACTTTTTTCCCTGTCCGGATTCCGAGTTCTCGGACCGTGACGCGCCAACAAGGGGGATAGTGCAGTGCATGGTGAGATCAAGGTGATTTCTTCGATTCAAAGGTAGTTTGGAGCCCCTCCAAAGATCGAGACAACTGGTTCGGTGGACAGCTTTGTCTCAGCTTCTTGCCCTCATAAATAAGTTCATAACCCGTGAGGGAGGGATCAACATGAGAAGCAACCAAGCGCTGTCGATGCCGGCTTCTTGTTCGCCACCATAAAGCCCGGTCCTTCAATGTATTCCCAAACAAGCAATTCACACTGTACTGATCCCGGTATCGGCCATGTTCGGGAAAAAACCGCATGCTCTGACATGTTTGGCACTAAGAATGCGCATCTCCTGGGAGAGCACCTGGATGCCTGCCAAGCCTGCCGAGAAGCAATGATTGATCATGCAAGTCAGATTACGCTGAGAGAAGTTGCCACTCAAAAAGGGCTATCGGTTGAAGAGGTAATTTATGAGTTGGGCCTTGTTGCCATAGCTCTGCAAAAAGATGCTCGCGAGAGGGGCGTTCCATTAAGAGTAGTGGTCAAGGAGTTGTTAGCCAGATGAACACGATCTTGTAAATCTTGAAAATCCTGTAATCCTGTCTACGGCTTCTCGAAGATCTTCGCGTCAACCGGGACATTGGTTTTGATCTCTTTTACGGTGAGGGTCATGGTCTGCTTCTGAAAGCTGTGAGTGAGCACGTGTGGCAGTTTGAGGCCGTCGGCTTCACGCCAGTCGTCATAGTAAATCTCAACCGGTACGGAAGCGCCTTTATGAGTGCGGACGGTGTTCATGCGGACCGGTAAATAGCTTTCGGCATCAATGAAGAGTCGATCCACGGCGCCACTTAACGGCTGCAAATCGATCACGTAAACCTCGCGATATCCGATCTTGCTTTTGCCGACCAGCGTCAACTTCGCATAATTGTTTTTCGGATTGATTATCCCGTAGAAGTCGGCATCGTTCCTCGTCGCCACCAGCTCAGCGCCCTTCAACAGACGCACGCCGGTAGGCGTTTGCATCCAACCTATGCTGCCGTTGTAACCAGTCTTGATTGTTTCTGTTGGCGCAGGTTGTATGATGCTGAGCGATTTGTTTGGAGCCACCGAGTAACTCTCGAACTTTCCACCTCGGCTTACGCCGACTATATCGAGCGTGCCTTTCACCACGCGACTGTTCACCGCATTGACGGCCGCAGCGCCTCCGATGGCTTGCACATACTTGTTGAGAACGTCGTCAACTGTCGGCAACGCACCCGAGTTGTCGACTGTTCGCCCATCGTTGATCGCTACTGGACCAGACCCCCCACCAAGCATGCGCGAACTTGTCGTTCGCGTTGGTTCGGCGATCGCGTCGCCCTTGATGGGCTCGCGACGCTCGCGCGCTGTCGTGCTGCCCGCACGGTACTGCTTAATATCGTCCACTAGCTCGGCGTAGTTCTTGTTCCCCGGTGAGAGCTGTTGCGCCTTTTGGGCCATCTCGAGTGCTTCATCAATCCGGTCACTGAAGTAATTGACCACTCCGAGTAAGTAATAGGCAGGCGCGTAATTCGGAGCGAGCTTGATCGATTGCAGGAGCTGCTCGCGCATCACTGCGGCATTCTCGCGTGAGTATTGCGAGACTTCGCCGTTTGCGGACACTCCTTCACGACTCAGAACATAAGCGTAATAGTAATGAACGAGATAAGTTTGCGGTGAAGTTGTCGCCTTCTGTAGATACTTCTTCGCCTCCGCGTAGCGGCGTTGTTCAACATACATCGAGCCGAGCGCCGCGTAAGCCGGAAGGAAACCCGGATCCTGCGCAATTGCTTCCTTGAGACCTTTCTCGGCCGCGGCGTGGCGGCCCATGTGGAGCAATAGATCGCTGAGGTAGTAATACGCTTCGCTGTCAGTCAATGCTGAACGTTGCGTAGCTGTGTAAGAACGGTAAGCCTCCGGATTAGCAACACCCGTAATGCGTTGCGCCGTCAGGTTCGCGCGCCGCACGTACGATTGTAGCTCTTGCTCGATCACATCGAGAGTCGTTCCGTAAGTCGCTTCGATCGCCTTTGCCGCATCATCGCCACTGCCGATACGTTGAAGAAAACGCTTGAACTGATCCTGTCGTGCGCGATCGCCGAACATCAGGTAATGAACGAGAGCCCACGACTCTCCGTAGAAGAGCCCGGCCTTATCTCGTTCGTTGTAGTGCGGCGAGTCAAGGCCGACCGCAAAGAGTGTTTTCAACGGCAGCATTTCTGCCTGGCGCAGAGTGTAAAGGTAATTGTGGTCTGGCATGCCGATGATGACGTCGCTACCGGAGAATTGCAGCGCCTCGTAGAGCTCAGCGAGTCCTTCGTTAAGCCAGACTGGTGCGTTGGGTATGTTGTCTTTGACGTGCAGGTGAACGTACTCGTGAAACGCAGTGCCGTAAGGATCTCCGCGCGGATCGAGCGAGAGCGCGATGTAGTTGACGTCGTCGCCTGGCAAAAAGAAACCGGAGATACTTGTTGGTCGTCCGTTGTAGACCGGTTTGAACGGCGTAAACGATGCATCGTCGCGAAAGACGATAACTGTTGTTGGTACAGACGAGTCGATCACGTTGCGCGAGACGAGACGAGCGAATGCGGCATGGAAGTACTCGAGCCAGACCGCGACTCTCCGCAGGTTTTCCGGATCGGCGTTGCCGATAACGAAGAGGTGATTGGTGCGGACGCTACGCCACCCGTCGCGTGTTTGTGCAGTGATAGTCGAGAAAGTAAAGAGAACGGCGACAACCAGGGTGATGGGAGTTTTTAATTTCATAACGAGGTTCGTGAGGCAGGAGACAGTCTAAGACAGGATTACAGGATTAACAAGATTTTCAAATCTTGTAATCCTGCAATCCCGTCCTATAAACAGTGTGTGTGAAGGACGAACTCGAAACTATTACAGAACCGCTTCCAGCAGCGCGGCCAATCTCCAGCCACCTTTTTGAATCTCTTCTCTCACCACGCCGGCTGCCCAGATCGCGTAAAACTGGCCGCCGGGTCCATGCTTCTTTTCAAACGCATTTCCATGTTTGACGAGGGTCTTCGATTGATCCAGTTCGATGTTGTCAAACCTGAGCAGTTGGTGCGCCTTCCGCGCAGTCGGGAGAATGCCATTTGCTATTTGCTCCGCCCAGGTGCTTACGTCGCCGTTCAACTGCCAATCAGCAGGCTCTTTGGAGCCCAGTTTCTTCGCCACCTGCGCGTTTGTTTGTTGACCAAAAGCGTTGTCGACAGTTTGACCATCCCAGTAGCTATGAAGATTCTTACCGGCTTGCGTTAACTTGCTCTTCTGAAACGTGAAGAGCGTGAGCCTGTTGCCGCCGAGATCCGCGAACGCTCCGTTCTGCTCTTCCGGTTGGAACGCGACACCCTGCTGGTTGAAGAATTCTGCTCCGACGTGCAGCGGTTGATGAATGTCGCCCAGATAATGCGCGAGCAGAATCACTGCTATCGTTTTGGTGATCTTCTTATCGTTGTTCTCCGGCACCTCACCCTTCAGTACCTGAATACACATTGGGATCATGTGCACGATATCGAAGTCTTCTCGCCCGACACTGCCGCCTCCGTACTCCTCAGCCTCGAAAACCGGAACGTCGGTAAAGTGAAAGTCTGTGTGGCGAGGTCGTTCGGTGCAGTTTGCATTGACGAAGGCTTGTAACTGGCGATTGACGCGATTACCGGTCGGTGTGGCCCCGCACTTAAAGTCCCGGATTGTGTCCGGCAATACTGCTGCCTGCTCCAGTGTCAGACCGTTGAGCAGTTGTCGAACTCTCTGCTGCGTCGCCGGATCCTGGGCCAATCGTTTGTCAGCGATGGCGCCGACAAGCTGATGTCCACGGTTTCCATAAGCGAAGCCGTTAACGGACACGAGGGAAATGAGGAACAGCGCGACGAACGTTCTTTTCATCGTTAACTCTCCTTTCTAATTAGTTATGTTCGAAAAGCTGAAATTGTTTCTAGTAGAAATTACAGTAAACTAACGCGGATGCCTGAATCTGAGGACCTACGAAACCTTCTCGCCCGGCGGCCGACGTGGGCTGAGATCGATCTCAACAATCTTGCTGCTAACTTCAACCAGGTCAAACAACGTGTAAGTCAGATGGCGCGCGTCATGGCGGTCGTGAAAGCGAATGCCTACGGGCACGGCGCGGTTCAGTGTGCGCAACGACTCGCGCGTGAAGGCGCTGACTGGTTCGGCGTCGCGCTTCCGGAAGAGGGAATCGAGCTCCGCGAATCGGGAATCACACAGCCGATTCTATGTCTCGCTGGTTACTGGCCCGGCCAGGCGGCTGCCTGCATTCGACACGGCTTAACTGCCGTGGTCTATCGTCTTGAGATGATCGACGCGCTGAACCAGGCCGCTGCGAACGCGGGTGTTGTAGCAGACGTTCACGTAAAAATCGATACTGGGATGGGGCGGCTCGGAGTTCGTTTCGATCAACTGAGTGAATTCGTCGCGGCGCTGAGTCAATTTCATAATGTGCGTATAGACGGCGTCATGACTCATCTCGCTGCTGCCGACGACACATCGTGCCAGCCTTTAACGCGCGATCAGATCGAGCGTTTCGATAACGCGGTTTTAGTCTTTCGCGATCATGGTTATCGTCCGACGCATTTGCATCTCGCCAATTCAGCGGGCGTTTATGGGTATCGCGAATCCTGGGGAAACCTCGTGCGGCCAGGCGGTGTGTTGTATGGACTTTGGCGTGATGTTCTTGGGCTTGCGACGCCGAGTCCCGGACTACTGCCCGTAATGTCGCTGCATTCGCGAATATGTTTGCTGAAGTGGGTGCCGCCGGGCGAGACGATCGGATACGGTTGTACATTTGAAGCCTCGCGAAGGAGTTTGATCGCGACGGTGCCAGTGGGTTATCACGACGGTTACATGCGCGGTCTTTCGAATCGTGCGCATGTGATCGTGCGTGGCATGTATGTGCCGGTAGTGGGACGCGTCTCGATGGATCTCACCTTGATCGATGTGACTGACGTGGACGGTGTTGAAGTTGACGATCAAGTCACGCTGCTCGGATTGAACCGTGAAAATGCGGAGTTGAAGATCACGGCGGAAGACCTGGCGCGGATCGTTGGGACGCTGTCGTACGAGGTGACGTGCGGGGTTTCCGAGAGGGTGCCGCGCGTGTATGTGTAATAGGTCTGAAAGAGATCTTTCACGCAAAGACGCAAAGAACGCAAAGACGCAAAGGCGGGTCAAAGACTCGGACGCGACCGAAGGATTTGACCCGCCTTTGCGTCTTTGCGTTCTTTGCGTCTTTGCGTGAGAAACATCTTCATTGACTCAGTCTCAATCGGTTTACTACTATTCCTCTCCCGCAGTATCCGCATTGCAAAAGGAGCCCCGCAAATGACTTATAAAGTAAAGGCAGGCGATAATCTCTCGAAAATCGCCAAGCGTTACGGTATTAGCCTAGCCCAGTTGCTCCAGGCTAACCCCCAGATCAAGAACCCCGACAGGATTTCGGTCGGGCAGCTTATAAATCTCCCGGACACTTCGACGGAAACTACACAGCCGCTCCCTTCGAACGTCGTTCCCGCGATTCAACCAACTCCCAAGCCTACAACTACAACTGACACTCCTGCTTCTCCCGTTGCCGCCGCCGCTGGAGCGTTAGGCGAAGCGCTAGCCGAACTACTGGGTACGCTCTCCGCGAAGTATGAAACAGGCGGACGCGGACCCGGCACCGTGTCGACCGGCGTCGGCGATCGTGGCGGTGTTTCCTACGGTTCGTATCAGATGGCTTCAAAACTCGGTGTGCCGACACGTTTCGTCAAGCAGGCTGGTTTCCCGTGGCTGACTGATTTCCAGAACCTCATCGCCGGCACTGCCGACTTCACCGCGTGTTGGAAGCGCATTGCCAAGAATCAACCAGACGCATTTCAAAATGCCCAGCACGACTTCATCAAGAAGACTCATTACGATCTGCTCGTCGCAAAGATAATGAGTGACGATGGGCTCGATGTGAATAGTCGGTGTCTTGCGTTGAAAGATGTCGTCTGGTCAACTGCCGTACAGCACGGCGGCGCGACTTCGATCGTTCACAAAGCATTAGCGAAGGTGAAATGTGAAAAGACTGATCCAAAGTTTGACGAGCTGGTGATTCGCGCCATCTATGCTGAGCGCGGCCGGACGAAAGCTGACGGCAGTTTGGTCTACTTCTCAAGGAACTCTGCGAGCGTGCAAAAAGGCGTGGCGAACAGATTCAAGAATGAGTTGAACGACGCGCTTGCAATGCTCGCGAAGGACGTCAAATAAATCGAATGCCAGATGAAGCAGAGAATCTGACGGTCCAGGTCAACGAGAAAGAAGCAGTGACGGCGCTGCTTTATTCGGCTGACAAAAAGAATCGTGGCGGCGTGACGGTCGTGTTGGGCCACGGCGCCGGCGCGAGCCAGACGAGTGGGTTCATGCGCATGTTTGCGAAGGGCCTCGCCGCGCGTGGTCTCGACGTGATGACGTTCAACTTCGTCTACATGGAACAGGGCCGCTCGGTTCCCGATCAGAAGCACAAGCTGGAAGGTTGTTTTGAGAAGGTGATCGAAGCAGCGCTCAAGCACAAGAAGCTGAAGAACAATCGTGTGGTGATCGGCGGGAAGTCGATGGGCGGGCGCATCGCGTCGCAGGTGATGGCGGGTGAGGATCGCGAAAGGTTTGCGAGCGATGTCGTGGGCCTGGTGTTTCTCGGTTACCCGCTGCACCCGCCCGGGCAGTCTACAAAGCTGCGCGTTGAGCATCTCGAACACATCAAGAAGCCGATGCTGTTTGTGCAGGGAACTCGCGACGCGCTCGGTTCACCGGACGAGATCAAACCGTGGGTCAAGGATCTTCGTCCCGCCGCGAAGTTTCACGAGATCGAAGGCGGAGATCATTCATTCAAGGCGCCGAAGAAGTTTGGTCTGTCACCGGATCAGATCTTCGAAACCGCAATGGACGAGATCGATCGCTGGATACGAAGTTTATAGTGCCTCAAGACATCGATATAGCTATCACCGGTTCAGGATCGCTTGCGACAGAGGTTATGCACGCTCTCGCGCGAGCGAGCAAAGATCCGATCAGTGTCGCGCTTCTTGGGCGAGACATGGATCGACTCGCTGAACTTGCGCGCTCCGCTGCGGCCAGTGCTGAGACAGACCTTCAGATCTTGCCGATTGTCATTGATTGGGCGGACGACGCTTCTATTAAGCGGACGATCGCCGAACTCCGACCGAAGGTGTTAGTCCACACCGCCTCGTTGCAATCTCCGTGGACTCTCAATCAAAACAATCAGTGGTCAGAGTTGGTTAAGACTGCCGGTTTTGGGTTCACCGTGCCACTACAAGCGGTGCTGGCGTTAAAAATTGCGCGAGCGATTGCGGATGAGTCTCCCGATACGTTTCTAATCAACGGCTGCTATCCCGACGCGGTCAATCGAATCTTGTCTGCAAACAGATTGAAAGTAAGTGGAGGAATAGGAAACGTTGCCATCCTCGCTGCTTTGCTATGGTCTGGTCTGCCTGTGACAACGAAGCAGGGACGAAGACTGCGCCTGATTGCACATCACGCGCAGCTCGCTGCCATAGTTGCAGGACGCGAAACTCATTTGGAGGCATGGCTTGATGAAGAGCCGATTCACGATATCGCAGCGAATTGGTTCAGGAACGCTCGGTTACAACCTAATATGAATAACATTGCGGGTGAGGCCGCCGTCCCGCTGCTGTTTGCATTGTTAGGTCGAGGTCCTTCCTGGCAGGGCCATTCTCCTGGACCCACGGGTTTACCGGGCGGGTATCCGGTGATCGCAGATGCTGGCGGAGTCGAATTGGACTTACCTGCTGAAATCACTCTTGACGAAGCAAAGGCAAAAAATATGACGGCAGGACTTGGCGATGGGATACTTATTAAAGACAACGGACAAGTCTCCCTTCCAGAATCATCTCGCCCTGCATTGCAGCGATTTTTGTCGGACAGCGTTGACGATTTCATGACGTGGCACGCCAGCGAGGTCGAAGCGAAAGCGGCGAAACTGGTAGCACTGCGAGAGTCCCTCAATAATTAGAATTCTCTGCGTAACCTCTGCGTTCTCTGCGCCTCTGCGGTAAAAGAAAAAGACAAACCATGTAAACCACAGAGGCGCAGAGGACGCAGAGACTACGCAGAGTTGAACTAGTCATCACCTGCAAAGTAAAATGCTCGACCGAACAGCCTCGCGGTCCTTCCGCATTCACTTTTTTCCGACAAAGAGTTGAACACGAGGAGTATTGACGCGTGATAGCACCGACTCTTATATCGGAGCTATGGAGGATAGTTGATGAGTAATTTCTGGCAGGACGTACGCTACGGTTTTCGCTCGCTGTGGAAGACACGCTCCGTGACAATCGTCGCGGTGCTGGCGCTCACCGTGGGGATCGGCGCGACAACAGCGATCTTCAGCGTGGTCCATGCCGTGTTACTGCAACCGTTGCCTTTCAAGCAGCAAGATCGACTCACGGTGGCGTGGAAGAGCGACGCAGTCACGAGCCATGAGCTGGTTGAACTCTCGTACCCCGAAATTGTGGACTGGCGCGCCCAGACTCAGACTTTTGAAGACATTCTCGCGATGCCGACGACTGTTTACGGTTATGGCTACATCCTGACGGGCGAGGGTGATCCCGTCCAGATCGAGAGTGCGAGAGTAACGGGCAATTTCTTTTCCCTCCTCGGCGCAAACGCCGCGCTCGGCCGCACGTTCACTGAAGAAGAGGTAAATCAAAGCGATAACCGAGTCGTCGTGCTGAACGATAGGTGCTGGCGTGAGCGCTTCGGTACTAATCCTCAGATCGTCGGCAAATCGATCACACTCAACGGAACGGCGTATCAAGTCATCGGCATCATGCCGAGGGAGTTTGATTTTCCCAAAGGCGCCGATCTGTGGACGCCACTCGCCACCAAACAACTGGTAAACGATCGATCCACCGTCTTCCTGCAAGCAGTCGGCCGCCTGAAGCCCGGGGTGACATTGGAGCAGGCTCGCAGTGAGTTGAATACGATCATTAGCCGAGTGGCGCAACAACATCCAGAGACTCAGTCCGAGGGACAGAACGTAGTTTTGTCGCCACTGTCAGATTACATTTTCGGCACTGCACGGCCCGCACTCTATCTCCTCCTTGCCGCGTCCGGCCTGCTGCTTCTGATTGCTTGCGCCAACATCACCAATCTTTTACTGGCGCGAGCAACAACCAAGCGCAGAGAAATTGCGGTCCGCGCGGCTTTGGGCGCGAGCCGCCGGCGGATCATGCAACAGTTACTCACCGAGAGTTTGTTGCTCGCGATCGCCGGCGCTGTATTAGGACTGCTGCTCTCATACCTGCTCATCTTATTGATGATCGCGGTCGCGCCGGTCGACATTCCGCGCCTGGATGAAGTGCAGATCAGCGGACAGGTGCTCATCTTCACCATCGTCGTTATGTTGCTGACCACGATCTTGTTTGGGTTAGCGCCGGCCTTTGCGACCTCGAGGGCGGACTTCAACGACTCATTGCGGGAAGGTGGAGTCAAAATGGCCGGCGGCGGCAGCGGGAACAGGTTGCGCCAGGCGATCGTGGTAGCGGAGGTGGCTATCACGCTGGTTCTCCTCATCGGCGCGGGATTGATCTTTCGTACGTTTATGAAATTACGAGAGCTCGATCTGGGATTCAATCCGCAAAACGTGCTGACGATGCAACTCAATGTGCACGGGCCGAAATATGCGAAGCCGGAGCAGCGGCGCGAGTTCTACTCGCAATTCGTTGAGAAACTGAAAAGTCAGCCCGGCGTGGTAGCTGCCGGTGTGATCCTGATTCGCCCGCTCGAGGGACCGATAGGTTGGGATATGCCTTACATCACTGAAGGGCAATCCGCTGAAGATGCGAGAAAGAATCCTATTCCTAACTATGAAGTGGTTACGCCGGGTTACTTTCGTGCGATGGGCGTCCCGTTGATCTCGGGACGAGAGCTGTCGGAACAAGATAAGGATGGCACGCCGCCGGTCATCGTGATCAGCGAGTCGATGGCGCGGCGTGTCTTTGGTAATACCGACCCAGTGGGCCAACGCATCAAACTCGAGCCTTCCGATCCGGAAGCACCCTGGCGTACTGTCGTCGGAGTAGTCCGCGACGTCCGCTACCGCCAACTCACTAGTGCGCGTCTTGACGTCTATGTTCCTCACGGGCAAACGGTGGAGCGCGTCAAGTACTTGGTAGTCCGGACGTCGACCGACCCAATGGCATTGGTCCCCGTCGTTCGTCGAGAGCTGGCCACAATGGATCCGAACCTCACCGTCACGGGTTTTATGACTGGTGAGCAGCTAGTCTCGCGTGCTATCGCAAGGCCGCGTTTCAACACGCTGCTGCTGGCATGTCTCGGTCTGGTCGCGGCGTTGCTGGCGCTGACGGGTATTTACGGAATCGTCGGCTACATGGTGACCCAGCGCACACGCGAGATCGGAATCCGTATGGCGCTGGGAGCGCGGAAACGTGATGCTTTCAAGCTCATCATTCTGCAAGGCATGAAGCTGGTCCTGTTGGGGGTGGTGTTGGGTGTGGCCGTAGCTTTTGCGGTGACGCGCGTGGCTGGTACTTTGCTCTATGGCGTCAGCGCCACCGATCCTCTTACCTTCATCGGCATACCACTGTTGCTCGTAGCAGTAGCGTTAATAGCCTGTCTCTTGCCCACCCGTAGAGCCACGAAGGTCGATCCGATGATCGTCTTGCGCTATGAGTGAAGTGATAAGCCGAACGAATCCACGTCTCTCCTTACTGACTGCATACCGCAATCGGGAAGAGCATCTCCGAGTTTTGCTCGCCTGGCTGCACAGACTCAGAGAAACTGAAAGCTTCACGGATTTTGAACTTGTACTGGTTGAAGGCGACACACAACCAACAGCCGAGGCGATCGCTGAAGTATACGAATGGGTTCGATACCTGCACGTCCCCATGTCTGACGTTTTTCACAAGGCGGTCTTGTTGAATAAGGCTGCGGCAGTTGCGCATGGCGAGTACCGCATTCTTTTCGATGTCGATCTCTTACCGGCGAGCGGCGTGTTAGCGAGGCATCTGATGCTGGCTTCGGCATCACCTCGATGCCTGATATCCGGCTACCGCGTGCAACTGCCGCAGACGCTCGACCCAGAGAATTTACCGTTGGCAAGCACGCTGCTCGCAGGGCTCGACTTGAACGACGAAACGTTGTTGTGTAACGAGGACTTTCCTCTTTCCTTGCGGGAAAACTTGATCGACGGCCAACGATTCGGTGTGTGCTCATGCTTTCCGGCCAAACTATTCGACGAGCTCGGCGGGTTGTTCGAAGGTTACGTTGGTTGGGGTTGTGAAGATCAGGATTTAATAGAACGCATGTGTTTCAGCGAGTTGACCCTCGTGCGCTCGTACGACTTGCTTTACTTCCATCTGCCACACGGCCACGAAACCGGTTGGCGCGAAGGGGCGCTGATCGCCCAGAACCGTAAGCTATTCGCCGAGCGCCGACGAATTCTATTCCCACCGTTTACGTTGCAAGATAAGAGCTACTCCGAGTGAAGTTTCATGATCCTGGGGCTTGCGCCCCAGGCTTTACTGACGCCTGCTTAGCAGGCTATGAGACTTTTTGTGCTAAGTAATCCGCGGCGGAGATTTTTTTAGCGGCGATTTGTTGCACGTCGAGATCGTAGGTTCCCTGGAAGTTGGCGTTGTCGTAATTCGCCAACGCTTGCCGGAACATTCGGTCGCGGCTCTCCCATCGATTTTTGACGGGCGGATAGTGTCCGATGCGTGCGTGGTCGTCGTGAGAGATGTGAATTGCACTACCGTAGGTGATTCTTTCCAGTCCGTTGCCGAGCGTGAGGCGGGAGATCATATCCTGATCCTCCCATCCCCATCCGTGGAGTCGTGAGTTGTAGCCATCGATCTTCAGGAAATCCTGACGCCGCACCATCAACAATCCCGGAGCCTGCCGCGTCCCGGCCTCTGCATCCTCTTCGTTATCGACGATCTTCAACTGGCGCCCGTCCGCCGTGTGGATCTTCAACTCGTATCCGAAACAGGTAACGTGCTTGCCCCCGCGCGAATTCACAGCCGTCTCCCTGAGTTGAGCGAAAGTGCCGAACGTGCCAGGGCGTGAGTTTATTTGCTCGAGCAGAGAAGCGCAGGTTTCACGGTCTATGATCGTGTCGCAATCACAGAAGAAGAGAAAAGGCTGAGTTGTATGAAACGCGCCGAGGTTCTGCGCGCACGACTTGTTGAAATACTCCTGATCGGTAACGTCGACGATCGAGACTTCCTGACCGTCGTCGCCGAGTTGCGCCTTCAGCATGTCGCTCGAGCCGCCGAAGTTGACGATCGTAACGTCGCCGCCAACTGTGTCAGCCATCTGCACGAGCGCCGGCAGCGCCTGCTCGAGTTCGATCCTGTCCCGCCACGTAACTACAATTGAAAGCATCTTCTCGTCCTCGCTCACGCCCGGGGTTGAATGGTCTTGTAAACAGCTTCGCCTAACTGGTGTGGAGCCAATCCGTGCATCTCGAGTAACTCCTCGTCGCTACCTGATTGGGCCGACCAATCGGTGGACCATCCCCTGGAAATCACTTTGCCCTCGAACCCGGCATTTTGAATAATGCTGGCAAGACCTCCGAACCGGTAGTGGTCCTCGACGACAAACAGCACTTCAACCTGCTCGAGTTCTTCAAGTAATCCTTCCGGTAATGGCGACAACAGCAGGCAGTGTAAGACTCCGACTTCCAAACCTCGTTCCGCTAATTGTGCCTGCGCAGCCAGAGCGAGGTGTGTACCTAGTCCGGTGCTGAGTATTGCAACGCGCGTTGGCTTGCCGTTCCATTTGTATAAAGAAGGTGTGCCCGGCAATTCCTGTTCGAGCGGACGGCGTGGGAGACGCAAGTACGCGGGGTTATCGCCGGAGAGAATGTTCCGCATCGCAAACTTAAGATCTTCGGGACCAGATGGTGACCACAAATGAATGTTTGGCAGCGAAGCCAACAAGGCGATGTCGTTTAGTGACGCGTGAGTCTTGCCGTTACGCGCTGAACAACCGCCGGTGTGGGAACCCACTAAAGTGACCGGCTGCCGGCTTTGGCTCAGGCAAACGCGAATCTGGTCGTACGCGCGGTAACAAAGAAAGGCGCCGAAGGAGAATACCCACGGTCTCAAACCACAACTCGCCATTCCAGCGGCAACCGATATCATCGACTGCTCGGCGATGCCGGCCATGATGAATCGCTCCGGATGAAGTTCGGCGAAATGAATCGCGCCGTCAGAGTCCGCTAGATCTCCATCGAGTGCACAGATGCGTGAGTCCTGAGTGGCGAGCTCACTCAGATACTGACCGCAGTGATCAGCAAGTCGCAATGTCATAAGTACTTTCTAAAAGCTGAAGATGTTCGTGCGGTTCTACCGTAGCGCAATGAAAGCGAATGGGATCGGATTCGATCAATTTATAGCCCTTGCCTTTGACCGTTTGGGCGAGGACAACCGAAGGCCGCCCACGCGTGGCCATCGCCTTTTCAAAAGTCGCCGTTAATTTCTCGTGGTCGTGCCCGTCAACTTCGAAGACGCGCCATCCGAAGGCTTCCCATTTGAGGGCTAAGTCTTCGACCGGCGAAGTGTCTGCTTCCGGATTTTGATTCCAACCCCACTCCTGAAACCTGTTCACGTCAATGATTGCGTGCAGCCTCGACACTTCATAACGCGCCGCTAACATTGCCGCTTCCCAGACCTGTCCTTCCTGGCATTCACCATCACCGATAACGACCCACGTGTGTTGGTTCGTCTCGCGCATGGCCAGCGCCATACCGAGTCCCACCGAGAGTCCCTGTCCGAGTGACCCGGTTGAAAAGTCGATGCCCGACAGCGCTGTCATATCGGGATGCCCTTCGAGCGGGGAGTTGAATCTTCCATAGGACGAGAGCGGGTGCGAGAAGAAACCCAGACGGCGTAGCACTGCGTACAGCGCAATGCAGGAATGTCCTTTGGACAAGATGAATCGATCCCGGCCGGGATTTAGCGGGTCGTCAGGATACATCCTTAGGATGCGACGGTAGAGAGTCAAAAGAATATCCAGCACGCTCAGTGATCCGCCGTAGTGGCCACCACCAGACTCGTAGAGTGCCTCCACGATTTCACGGCGCAATTCAGCCGCTTCGACCTGTAGCGACTGGATCTCCCTAGCGGGCTGACTGTGAGTAGTCATCTGCATACAATTATCCCGAGAAAATGTGTTGGGCTAGTTAACTCTGGTCAGGGGAGCAGAGCGAAAGTTTGATCCTGCGAAGCTGCAGAGGCATTAAATGCAGCCAGCAACCCCAATAATTGAGGCACGGAGACGGGGTCAAACTCTTAACAACGCGGGACAATATACCCCAGGTGCCCGCTTAAAAACAATCTGAACATTTTTTTCTCTGCGTCCTCTGCGTATCTCTGCGTTCTCTGCGTTAAAACGGCAACTTAAACGCAGAGGACGCAGAGATACGCAGAGAACCGCAGAGAAGATTTCATGAATCAAAAGTGCGCTTTGACATCCGTGGCAGATTGCTCGAGCACCTCGCGACACCACAGCTCGAGCACTATCAATAGCCACGGACCCATCCAGTCGAGCTGGCCGGCAGGTGCCGACGTAAAGCCGCGCCGAACTGCTGAGACTCTTTGCACGTCGAGCAGTCCACGACTGCGAACGCGCTCGTCACTGAGTGTGTCTTCGAGTATTTCTCGCAGCGGCCCTCTCAACCAGGCACTGAACGGCATAACAAAGCCGCGCTTGGGAGCCTGATCAAAACCTTCCGGGAGCAATGGCCGCGCTACATCCATCAGGATCCGTTTCGTTCCTGCCTCCAGATAAGATCTTTGACCTGCGTTGATCACTTTGCCGTTGCCGATCTTCGCGCTCTCCGGTAGCGAGAGTGCTGCATCCGCCACTTCCGGATCGAGAAACGGCACTCTCACTTCGAGTGAGTGCGCCATCGAAACCGCGTCGAGGTCACGGAGGAGTTGGTTGTTCATATACCCCCGCAGGCAGAGGCCGGTGATGCGTTCGACTGTCGAGCCGTAAGGCAACTCATCGATCGCATGGAGATCATAGTGTGGCGAACGACCGGCCTGGGCTTGTCTTCTCAAGTCTGGCGCGATCAAGTGTGCCGCATCAAGCGCGTTGAAGTTGGTGAATTTGGTGGCGTAACGCGTCGTGAACCCTGCACAATTCCTCGCTTTCAACAGCTTGCTTCCACCGCGCATCAAGATGAACGGATCAAGAGCGGGATAACGTGCGACCGCCGCTACGAGAGACCGCGCCATGGCCGGCCACGCCGAGGACTTACGCAAACTTTCCTCTCGAACCATATCGGTGAACCAGTAATAACCGGCAAAGAGCTCATCACTTCCGGTGCCCGAGATGGCGACGGTAACTGCGCTGCGGGCCGCACGAGAGACGAAGTAGGAGTTGACGCCGTCTACTGACGGCTGATCCAAACTCGCGACGATATGCGAGAGCCCGTCGCGTACGTCCGTGCTGCGCACGAGCACGCGTGTGTGATCGGTTCCCAGGAATTCTGCAGTGCGCGCGGCCTCTCCGCTCTCATCTACTTCGCGCCCTTCGGTCTCGTAGCCGACTGAAAAAGTTTTGACTCGCGTGTTCTTCAGTTTGGTCATCAGCGCAACGAGGAGGGAAGAGTCGAGACCACCGCTAAGGAAAGCGCCGACCGGAACATCACTCACCATCTGCAAGCGCACAGACTCTTCGAGCCTGCGTCTCAGCTCGGCAACGCACTCGTCATACGGCTGAGCACGCAAATCACCGTGGCGATCTGTCTCCAGACTCCAGTAACGCTCGACGCGCTCACTATCGCCTTCGACGACCATGAAGTGTGCCGGCGGTAACATGCTTACGCCGCGCAGCATCGTGCGTGGTTGTGTGACTGAACCGAAAGTCAGAAGAAGCCGGAGTGAGATTGGATCGATCTCGCGCTCGACGAGACCGCTGGCCAGTAGCGCTTTGAGCTCAGAGGCGAAGACCAGTCGGCCGGCTACACGCGTGTAGAGTAGCGGCTTGATGCCGAAATGATCGCGCGCCAATAGTAGCCGCTCGCGGCCTGGCCCACGACGCTTATCGTAGATTGCCAGCGCGAACATCCCACGGAGCCGCAGCAGGAAATCGTCACCGTAGTGTTCGTACATGTGCAGGACCACTTCTGTGTCGGAGCGTGAGGAGAACGAGTAGCCCTTGCTTTCCAGGATTTGGCGTTCACTTTGAAAGTTATAAAGTTCGCCGTTGTAAACCAGATGAATGGTGTCTTGTGCATTCGACATCGGCTGACTACCGCCCGTGCTCAAATCGATCACGGACAGGCGTGTCATCCCGAGCGTTACTCTTTCGTCTCGATAAATCCCGCGATCGTCCGGACCGCGATGGTCCAGCGCCGCGACCATCGCCTCGATGCTCGCTCGCTCCCCAACACCCCAAATGCCGCAAATACCACACATGCTTTTATCTTTGGACTTGCCTCAAAGTCAGTACCACCTGCGGTAGCGGGTGGGTGCGCAGCCTTTACGCCTGTTGAGAAGGTCAGTCGCCGCCCAGCTACGCACCCACCCGCTACCGCAGGTGGTACTGACTGTATCCAACAGAGCGCTGACGGTTTACTGACGCCGCGCTGCTTCCTGTGCCTTGCGTAGACTCGCCGTTAATTTTTGCGCCAGTACCCGGACCTGAGGTTCTTCAGTCATCGACAGGTGCGAGCCTGGAACCAGGTGAACCTCCGTCCCGCCGGCCTTTTCGCTAAAACTCAGGCGCGTATCTTTGTGGGGCGCGTAGATCTTGCTCGACATGAAGATGGTGATGCGGTCGGGATACGTCTGAGGAACGTAATACTTCTCCGCCTGAATATTCGCCTGCCATACTTTGTAATTGAGCCGGCGACGCTCGTCACTAAGGTTTGGGTATATCCTGTGACCAACCACCAAGAGGGGTTTCATCAGCTTCTTCCTTGCGGACGAGAGTCTCGTCGACATAAATCTACGCGGCCCCAGTTCTCCCAACGAGTCTAAGTGCCAGTCGATTTGACCAACAACGTGGTAGAGCTGAGAGCGAAGTTTTGGGACCGGTGGCAAGTATTGATTGCGATAGAGAGTGTAAGGATCAACCATCGCAACCAGCCCCACCTTGCGGCCGCTCGCGTGAAGTTGTCGAGCCATCTCGAAAGCGATGATCGCACCGGAACAAAAGCCGCCCAGAAGATAAGGCCCCTGACGTTGCACGGAGAGTATCTCGGCGATGTAATGAGCAGCCATTTCTTCGATGCGCGTAAAGGGCTCGTTCCTGCCGTCGAGCCCGTATGATTGCAGGCCGTAAAAAGGCTGATCCTGTTCGAGATGCGGTGCGAGAGTGTAATGCATGATGACGTTACCGCCCTGCCCGTGTACATAAAAGAAAGGCAGCTTCGAGCCGTTGGGCTGGATGGCGACTAGCGAAGACGTGGGCGCATTAGCTTGACCGCGATAGATGGCGGCGGTCAGTTGGCGGACAGTCGGAGCCTGTAAGATGCTCGCCATCGGCAGACTCACTTCGAACTCTTTCTCTATTTCTGCGAAAAGCGCGATAGCAAGTAATGAGTTTCCACCCAGGTCAAAGAAATTGTCATCCGCCTCACAAGCGCGAACGTTTAGAACTTCTCTCCAAATCCTGGCGAGTCGGAGTTTGAAATCGTCCTCATCATAGGAAACGACGTCGACTTCTTGTGCCTCCACAACTGGCAACGGGAGCGCGTTGCGATCAACTTTGCCGTTCGGCGTCAACGGCCACGCGTCAAGCAGCACAAGCACCGAAGGAATCATGTGTTCCGGCAGTTGTTCCCTGAGGAACGTTAGTATTTCAGATTTCTCCGGCGGTTCTTTGCCCGGCTCGGGAATGATGTAGCCGGCGAGACGGACCTCGCCCTTGACGGGTTCATGAGGAACAACAAGAGCCTCACGTACAGACGCGTGACGTGCGAGCGCATTCTCGATCTCGCCCAACTCGATTCTGAACCCACGGATTTTCATTTGCCGATCGATACGACCGAGAAACTCTATATTCCCGTCAGGCAGTTGGCGTGCGAGGTCGCCCGTTCTGTATAGACGGCCTCCGGGTGTCGTGCCGAACGCATCTGGGATGAACTTCTCCGTAGTCAGATCGGGCCGGGAAAGGTACCCGCGCGATACGCCGAGCCCGCCGATGCAGATCTCACCTGGAGTCCCTGGCTCGACAGGGTTGAGTTGATCGTCGAGCAAGTAGATTTGCGTATTCGGAAGCGGTCTACCGATTGGTAAGGTTGCGTTTTGGGCGGCTTCAAGTGGGAACGGCGTTTCGTAGGTCAACACGCCGACAGTCGTTTCCGTCGGGCCGTAGTGGTTATAGATCGTGCATCCGGTATTTAACGATCGGATCTGGTCTACGAAACCGTAGCGAGACGCTTCGCCGCCAAGCACAAGACGCCGCCGCGGTAAAATTTTTTCGGCTTGAGGAGATTTCAAAAGCGCGGCGAGATGCGATGGAACAATCTTGAGACAATCAATCTGGTGACGTCCCAGGTAATCAACGAGGGCTCCAGCGTCTGAGGCGCGTGTTCGCGACACGATGTGTAAGCAACCGCCCATGCAGAGAGAAGGAAAGATGACTGTGTTGCCGAGATCAGCCGCAATCGTTGAGACGGTCGCGTAGTTATCACCGGGAGAAAGGTTCAGCCGGCTGCAGACGCCGTAAACATAATTAATTAGCTGGCGGTGCTCGACGGCCACGCCCTTGGGCTTGCCGGTTGATCCGGAAGTGAAGAGCACGTAAACCAGATTCTCTGGCGCCACAGCTTTTTTTACGTTCTCGGTATCAAGCTGTGCGATTGAGTGCCACTCAGAGTCGAGACAAACAGTTTGGGCTTTCAATTCAGGCAGGCTGGTCTTCAGGTGATCCATTGTCAGCAGCACGCGCACGCCGGCATCGTCAAACAGTTTCAATCGCTCTTTCGGCGTCGCTATTTCCATCGGCAGGTAGGCTCCGCCTGCTTTGAGGACACCAAGCAATCCGACGATCATATAGAGCGAACGTTCGAGGTAGAGTCCGACCAGCACTTCCGGCCCGACTCCCAATGCGCGGAGATAACGCGCGAGTTGATTCGCGCTCGCGTTCAGCTCAGCGTAAGTCAACTGCTGCTCTTCGAACCGGACGGCGACGTCGTGTGGCGTACGCTCAGCCTGCTGTTCGAATAGTTCATGAACGCACAGATCAATCGCTGCGTTATCGTTGAAAATCTTCATAATGACGTGACAAGCGTGAGCCGGTCGGGAGTGGTGATCAGAATAATCGCGCCTCGTTCTTAATTCAAGCGTTACTGAGAAGCTTATCGTGCAGGTCTTCTATAAAACTCAACGTCTCTCGCAGGATCTCGCGCAACTCTTCCGCCTCGACGGGGGCGACCGAAAGCTTTTGGATGTTCTGCACTGAAGCTCCATCCAGGCCCGGCAGCGCTTTCAGCAGCGAGGGAATCGCTTGCTTTGGTCCTGTCGAGATGTCCAGTGAAACGCAAGCCATCGCCGGCAGGAATTTCAGCAGCAGTTTCACGCCGGCCAGCATCTTCTCGCAATCGTCTTCCGTCAACTCCTGCTTGCGGAGATAGATCGCCAGATGATGGCCCATCCGGCGGGCCTCGAAAAAGGAGAGCTTCGCAACCGCGAGCTCAGCCTCAGTGCAACTCATCTGCTGCCGCACGTCTTTCCCAAAAAGAACTGTGCTGAGCGCATCCGACTCCAGGTGTACACGATACAGCGCTGGGATGTGCTGCAGCTCGTCCTCACTCCAATACTGAAATGGGTGCTGGTATGGCAGTCCCGTGAGCGACAACCGGTTGCAGGCTGTCACCATAGTCTCGAACGCTTTGAGAAATTTTTCCTTGTCGCTGAAGACGTCATTCTTGAGATACACGTAAGCATCAAGCAAATCGCTTTGTCCGGGCTGACACTCCTGCCGGGCCAGGCTGCCATACAGGATAATGCTGATCAGATCATCTCCGAGGCTCTCTCGCAAGCCGGCGACAAAATCGTCTACTGCTCGTTGATAATCATCTACCGTAACCGTCACTGTGCATAACTCCTGAGTTGTCTGATGAAGCGTTCGAAAAGCCAAACTGCTTCAAGAGCCGATCGGTGAGAAGGCGACAGCCGGCTAAACTCACTCCAAACCTGTTTGAATTCAGGATCCGGAAAAGAGTCTTCAAACTGCTCCGCGACCGTTTCTGCGGTCACGTTCCATTGGCCGTGCAACAGTAATGCAGTCGCCATTAGCATTTTGATTTGTTGTTTCAGTGTTTCGATCAACTCTGGGTAACGCTTGCGTTGCAGTCCATCGAGGATGATACCGCTACGCAGGTAGTGGGTACTGACACCAATGTGACTGGCGAGCATCAGGTGTGGATTGGGAAGCTCGAGTTGCGCTCTGATGTCGCTGCCGAACAGTACTTTGCCTTCATGTTTCAGCCAGTACGCCATGTGCACATGCCTGTTGACGAGGTACACCCATGAATACACGGGAAGCGATAATTCGAACAGCTCGCTGCGTCGTAAGCAGTACAGTGGAGTTTCACCGGGTACGCAAAGATGGGCATCAGCGATCAAGTCGACGATTGACGTAACGTCGTCGCGGAAGATCACGACGAAGCCATCGGCCCCGAAAGGGTGGGGATAATAAAGAATACTTTCGGAGTGATCGCCAAGAGCATGTATTAGCTTGCCGGCGATCTCCTCGATCTCTTCGTTAGTCATTACAAAGTGGATCTTAGCCTGCGATAGCAGGCGTAAGCATAAGCCTGGGGCGCAAGCCCCAGGTTAACGTGTTAATAAAATGAGTCGGGAGCCCGCGATAGCGGGCGAAAGACTGTTAATTTCACGCTGTCGCCCGTTTCACGTGCTCAGGGCTTGTCTTTGATCTGATCCTGGGGCTTGCGCCCCAGGCTTTATGCTTACGCCTGCTATCGCAGGCTAGGATAACGCGGAACAAATTGCATAGTCATGTGACCTTAACTTATCCTCGCACGACATGAAAGTTCGGTAAGGAAACATATGATCGTATTAGGAGCCAGCGATCTCCTCTTCGGCGCGCTGGCAAGAACTTCGCGGGGACGCGAGCAGTTAACTCAACAAACCTTACAATCGTGGACCAACTCTGATTCAGCCGATTGGTGGATAAATCGTGATGCGGGCGTCGCACTCTTTCGCCCGCAGGCACGTTTGGCTCAGTCTATCCTCTCCATTCGAGGATTGATTCGGCCACGCGAAGGTAAACCCTCGGCGTCTTCACCGGCTGACAATCAGTCGTCAAAAATACTTTCTGAAATCCTGGAGCGAGACGCTTTGGCGATCAGAGACCTGCGCGGGCAGTGGGTGCTCGCGTGTTGGGACGACAATCGTCGTCGTCTGCTTATTGCCAGAGATCATCTGGGCCAACGAGTAATCTTTACGCGTACTGATCCTGACTTGTTTATTTTTTGCTCGGAGTTGTCACCTCTGCTGCGCCTCGGCGCAAAGGCGGTCGAACTCGATGAGGAAACCGCGTTCTGGTATCTATCATTCGGCAGGCCAACGCCCGGGCGCACTCTCGCACGCGGCGTCGGACGTCTACCCGCCGCACACCTCATCTCATGGAGTCCGGGTAACGCGCCGCTTGAGCAGCGATACTGGTCACCACTCAAGCCAGACTCTCCACCAACAGACTCGCCGGAACTTCATGACGCGATCCAACAAGCTCTCGACCGCTCAATTGCCGAATACTGTTCCCTTGAAACTCCGCAAGGAGTGTTCTTGTCGGGCGGGACTGACTCGACCTATCTCGTAACGACTGCCGCATCAGTGGGCGGCGTCGAATTAAGAGCGTTCACTTCAGCCTTCGAGGACGAGCTTGGGATCAACGACGACGTCGGATACGCGAGTGAGGTGGCCGCAGGGCTCAACGTTCCTCATCGCGTGGCGCCGCTTCATGCCGGCGAAGCCTTGAAGATACTCGAGGAAGAGGTTCTGCTTGCCGACGAACCGTGTGCCGCATTCGCCAGCCTTACTCATTTCAAACTACTGGCAACTGCGAAGGAACTCGGCATCGGTTGGATGCTGTCGGGCCTTGGGGCGGATGAGATCTTCGGCGGCTACGAAAACTATCACCACCACTATGCGCGCTACCTTGAATTTTGCAGCCAGCATCAAATGCCTCCGGGTACGGACGGTTTCGATTTCCTTTTGCTGCAAGACAACTCGATCATGAGCCCGGTTCTATACGGCGGCATCACGCGGCTCTTCAGCGATCACGTGATCCGCGACAAGTTTTTAGAGCCCTTCCGCTCCTGGCAATACACACCTTACCTGCAAACCTTCTACCGGGAATGCCGCCGTATCAAACCGGAAGCAAATCTGATCGAGATGATGGTCGGTCACGAATGCCAGCACCGCATTCCCGAAATGCTTTTTGCGAACTTCGAGCCGATCTCGCGCCGCGCCGGCATCGGCGTTCACTATCCCTGGCTCGATCCGGACGTGGTCGAGTTGGCTGCTGGTCTCGACGTGCTCGCTCGTTACCGAACGCCTGCGGGTGATTGGTCGCCGCGCATTGACGAATTAGTGCCGGGTTTCAAGCATACGCTCATGCGTGTTTACGAAAGGAAGGTTCCCGAGAAGATCCTCCGGCGCCCGATCAAGACTTTCACTGCGCCCTTCCGCGAGTGGTTTGCCAAACCCGAATTCGCCGCACCGATCATCGCGCGGGTCCGTGCCAGCCGCTTCTGGGAGCGTGGCATCGTCAAGCGAGAATGGCTCGATTGGCTCGACTATCCGCCGGGCCAGTTGAAGGCCAACTTTCCGTTTTTTCAAACGTGGGGACTTATCACTCTCACGGCCTGGTACGACCGCTACATAGATCCCCCAGCCTGATCCAGATGACTCAGCTCACGGAAGAAATCGATGCGCGAGTGCCCGAGGCGGTGGAGTCTGCTCTGGGTGTGAAGGTGTTAAGCGCAGAGTGGATAAAGCTGGGCATCATCAATCGAGTGTATCGTGTCGAGACCGGCGGCGGGCGATTCGTCGTCAAAGTGTTCAGGAGCAGGATGTGGCCTGAAGAAAGCAAACTCGAGTGGATCGAGAAACAATTGGCGGGGCTCGGCATTCTTCATCCGAGGACGATTTTTTCTTCCCGCGACGCCTCTGTGTTTCCCAACGGCTTCGCGATTGCTGAACACATCGAAGGAAAAGATGCATGGGAGGCAATCGACGACGGAAGCCTGACGACTGAGCGGTTCAGCGAAGAGTTGGGGCGCATATTGAGAGGCGTTCACAGCGTTCGAGTCAGAGCGTACGGGCATCTTTGTAACGGAGAGGGCGTGTACACTGACTTTATCGAACAACGGCTGGCGAAGACGACGAAGGACGTAGATCAAATAGCGACGCGTGATGATGATTTGTACGACGTTGTCCGAGAACGAACGAGGCAACGTCTCTTGCCGTTCAAGCATTTATATCGTCCGGTTCTTACACACGGCGATCCGAATCCTCACAACTGTATTCTGACTGAGAGCGGGCAACTCGCACTCGTTGATTGGGATAACGCCGCGTGCAGTATTTGGTTGAGGGACTATGCACATCTCACCTACCGGCTGTTGACGGATGAGAGCGGGAGAGAAGCGTTCTTCAACGGATACGGCGCAACGGATCTTGATCGCGAGACGATTCAGCGGATCGAGCGTACCTTTCATCTGATCTGGGACTACAATTCGCTCTCCGACCCCGAGCTACGCAGCGATTCCGAAGAGTTCAGCAAAACAAAAGAGCGGCTCTTGCGATTGTTGAGTGAGCCTTAGCCGATTATCGGCAGCATTGTTGGACACGGTCAGTACCACCTGCGGTAGCGGGTGGGTGCGTAGCCTTTAAACTTGTATTGAGGAGGTCAGTCGCCGCATAGCTGCGCACCCACCCGCTACCGCAGGCGGTACTGACCGTGTCCAACATGGATCCTGACTTTTAAGGTAAAGCCACTCGTATGACACAGAACGGCACGATCTTGATTGAGGGTACGGACGATGGTGGTGACCTCCGCCGGCGTCTGGAGGAAACCTCGGGTTCGGAAGTCTTACTGGTCTGTATGGTCCAGCACCGGGAGATCGTCGAGTCAGTCGCAAAGTCATTCACACAGCCACCGAAAGTCGTTTCCCTCGCGTCGGTAGACGATCATTTCGCTCGTGTACTGCAGGATGTAAATACAGAGCGTGTAGCATTCCTGCCGGAACGCGCTTCGTTCGTAAAGCCAGCCTGGGATGAGTTGCCTATCGACGTCCCCTCACTCATGCCCTGGCTGCCGGAAGCGCAACTACCCGACGTGCAGGCGATCGAAGAGCCTTCCGATGCACGCGCGTGGCTGGCCTCGAAGATTTTTCTGCACGGACTCACTCGTCAGCTAAAAATCTCTGAATGGAGCTTTTTTAATCTCGCCATCGCTGCGCAGGAAGCAGAACAGTCAGTCAGGTGGCCATCACCTCGGGCGAGTTCTTCCCGCGTTGTAGATCTTGTTACCGATCATCCCGCACTGAATAGAAACTCTTCCGTCCTGGCGCTGATCCCGCACTATCGCTGCGAGCAGTGGTTGGGTGCGTGTCTCGAGTCGCTCCTGGCGCAAACGCGTCCGCTCGATGGCATCGTCGTTATCGACGACGCGTCTCCACGCCCGCCCGTCGAGATCATCCGCCGGTTTCCCACGGTGACTCTACTCACCGCAGCGGAAAACGGTGGTCCATACCGGCTAATCCAGGAGGTAATAAACAACACCCGTTATGACGCCTACCTTTTTCAGGACGCCGACGACTGGTCCACGTCTGATCGCCTCGAGCTACTGTTGGACGAAGCCGAGAGGACGGGTGCGGAGTTGATAGGCAGTCAGGAGTTGCGCGTGCTGTGCGACAGCAGTGAGATCTTGCCTTGTCGTTACCCCCTCGACGTAAACGCAGCTCTCGCCGTGCGCCCAGCCCACCCGTTGCTACACCCGACGAGCATGATTGCCCGCGACCTTGTTCAACGACTTGGAGGCTTTGCAACGGGACTGCGATTCGGTGGTGACAGCGAGCTTTTATTACGCGCCGGCTATGTCGCTCGGATCGTGAATGTTCCTTCTTATTGCTATTTCCGCAGGCACCGAAGTGGATCTTTAACTACCGACCCAACCACTGGTCTCGAGACGCCGGTGAGGCTCGAGCTCCAAAAGCTTTTGAAGGAACGTCAGATGAATAACGCGAGTGCGGTTTTGCGCGGGGAGTCGCCTTTGCTCGAACCTTTCGCCTCAGCCGCTCCAGCCCAGTTGACTCACATACTGGGACCTGAACTCAGTCGACGATTGTAGTTGATAGAGCTGCCAGTAGAGTCCACGTTCCGCGAGCAGTTTCTGATGATCACCTTGCTCACACACCTCTCCGTGTTCGAGGACGATGATGAGCGATGTTTTCCTGACGGTAGAGAGATGGTGCGCGACTTGAAAAGTAGTGCGCCCGTGCATCACACGTTCGATGGCACGCTGCACAACTCTTTCTGTTTCCGTGTCAACAGAGTTCGTGGCTTCGTCGAGGATTAGCAGCGATGGTTCGGACACGAGCGCACGCGCCAGCGTGATGAGTTGCTTCTGCCCGGCCGAGAGCCCACCGCCTCGCTCGTGCACATTCGTGTGATAGCCATCCGGTAGAAGCCGAATGAAATGATCGGCGCACACTTCTCGAGCTGCCCATTCCACTCGTTCGGCTGAGATCTCCTCACGCCCCAAACGGATGTTGCTCTCGACCGTGTCAGGAAATAAAAGCAGGTCCTGCAGAACAACAGCGAAGTTTTCGCGCAACGACTTCAGGTCCCACTCTCGAACGTCTACGCCGTCGAGCAGAATACGTCCGCGCTGTACGTCATAAAAACGCAGCAGCAAATTTGTAATCGTGGTCTTTCCTGCCCCCGTGCGACCCACTACTGCGACTGACTGTCCGGCTTCTACTTTGAACGAAACATCCTTGAGCACCCAATCCTCGTCGTTATATGCGAACCAGACGTGCTCGAACTCTATCTCGCCTCGAGCGCGTCCGGTCTTGCGCGGTTGGGTTGGAGATTGTATCTCCGCCGGCAGACTAAGCATCTTGAAAATGCGTTGCGCGGAGACAACGGCTCCTTGTAGACCAGTATATCTATCGGCGATTTCGCGCAACGGCTGAAAGAGCTGCCCGGAGTACTGAACAAAGGCGACGAGCGCGCCGAGGCTGAGAAGTTCACCGCCGGAACTCATCACGCGCCAGCCGCCGTACCACATGATCAGCGCGACACCGAGAGCGCCAATCAAATCAACCAACGGGAAAAACATCGCGAGGTGGTAGATGGGTTTCATGCTGGCCGCGCGCGACTGATTGTTGATCTCGGAAAACCTGGCGATTGATTTAGTCTCGCGATTGAAAATCTGAATGATGAGCGCCCCTGACAAGTGCTCCTGAAGGAAAGTGTTGATCTGGCCCAACCGGCCGCGCAAAACGTCGTACCCGTGCCGCGTTTGCCTCATAAAAAAAGTCGTCGCCACGAGGAACGTCGGCACCGTTATCAGTGCGACGAGCGTCAACCTGACATCCATCCAAAGCATGATGGCGATGACGCTCGCGATCCTGATCGCGCCACCGAGTATGTCAGTGAGTCCTGAAGTGAATAACTCTTCGAGGGCCTCAACGTCCGACGTCAGACACGTCATGACGCGTCCGGTCGGAGTGCGATCGATATAGGCCACGTCCTGCCGCTGAAGTTTTTGAAACAGTTCGTTGCGAATGTCAGCGAGCGCGCGCAACGCTGCCGACTTCAACAGAAGATTGAGAAAAAACTGGGCCACGGCGGAGACGATGAGCACACCGAGAAAGATGGCGGCGAGCCAGCGCAGGCCTGTCAGGTCGCGTGGAATGATGTACCAGTCAATCGCGTACTGCGTAAATTTAGGCTGTGTGATGCGGAGACCGTCGAGCACGATCAAGAGCAGGAGCGCTTGCAGTAGCAGCCACCGGTAAGGCCTTAGCCGGCGCAAAAGCTGTCGCGCGTTGGAAAGCTGACTACTGCTATTCATCTTCGGCTAACTCCTGTTCATATAGCGCCGCATACTCTCCGCGTTGCAGCAACAGCTCATCATGGGTACCGCGCTCGGTGATTCGGCCCTGATTGATCACGCAGATGAGGTCCGCGTCACGCACGGAGGAAATGCGGTGCGAGACGATGAGACTTGTCTGCCCGCGGATCTCCGCGCGGAGCCGGGTCAAGATCTTTTCCTCTGTATAGGCGTCCACGTTCGAGAGCGCATTGTCGAGAATCAAAATTCGCGGTCGTCTGATCACGGCCCGCGCGATTGCCGTACGCTGTTTTTGACCGCCTGAGAGTGTTAATCCGCGTTCCCCGACGAGGGTGTCGAACCCTTCGGGAAAGTTGCGCACGTCATCGGTTAGTCCGGCAATCTCTGCCGCCCATTCGACATCGGCGCGCTCGGCATGGTTGACACCGAAGGCGATGTTTTCGGCAAGAGTGTCGCTGAAGAGCAGAGTCTCCTGCGGCACGTAGCCGATGCTGGCACGCAACCACGCGCGCGAGCAGTTATGCAGAGAGATGCCGTCGACGAAGACCGTGTCAGGTGGTGGGTCGATGAGCCGCGGGATGAGATTCATCAAAGTCGATTTACCGGTTCCGGTGCGTCCGACGAAGGCCACTGTTTTTCCATCTTCGATAGTGAGGTTGATATCGCTGATGACCGGCGCGTTTGCGCCCGAGTACCTGAAAGTAAGATTCCGGAATTCAATTCGACCCGCGATGGGCGGCAGCTTGCTCACGTCTGTGGGTTCCGTGATCTCCGGCTCGACGTTTTTAATCGCGTTGATGCGAGCGAGACTCGCCATACCGCACTGGTAAAGATTGATGGCGTTGCCGGCCGCGATCAGAGGCCAGATTAAACGCGCCAGGTAGAGATTAAACTCCGTGAACTGGCCGACAGTTATTGCACCGCTGATGGCGAGTGTGCCGCCGTAGCCGATGATCAGCACAAAGCCTATTCCCATCATGAACTGCATGAGTGATCTCATGACGCCAAAGAGCTGATGTAGTGTCATGCTTTGCGCGACGTAAGAGCTGTTTATACGGCTGAAGGCTTTCTCTTCCGCTTCCTCGCGCGCGTACGCGCGTATCAGCCGAACGCCCGTCAGGTTCTCTTGCACGCGCGCGGAAATCTGGCCGGCGATCGCTTGTATCTCTTCGGAGCGCGCCTCGACGCGTCTGCCGAAATGCTGCGCTACCCACGTGATTAGCGGCAACGTGAGAAAGAGCAACAGGGTTAGTGAGGGATTGATTCGAAGCATGAGCGGCAGCGTCAGCAGAAAAACGAAAACCGCCTGCAACGTGTAGATGACGACCATACCGGAGATGTGGCGCACCGCTGTCACGTCACCGGTCAAACGCGTCATCAAGTCGCCGGTACTGTAAGCTCCGAAGAAGCTGAATGGCATTCGTTGCAGATGACGATAAAGGTCGTCGCGGAGATCGTGTTCAATGTGGCGCGACATGGTGAACACGCAGATGCGGTGCACGAATAGCAACAAGCCGCCGGTGATGCTTACGCCAATAATCGTCGCGGTGTAGCGCGCTAATTTTGCCCAGTCGAGACCGGCATACAGATCATCGATAGCCCGACCGATGATGCCCGGCACGAGTAGGGTGATGGCAACCGACGCAAAGCTACAAACAATCCCGATTACGAGACGCTTTTTATACGGTCGGAAGTAAGGAATGAGGCTGTGCAAATTGGTCATAAGAAAACTGGATCGCCCTTCTCTGTGAGGTTGTCGGAAAAGTTTTCTCACGCAGCGGCGCAATGACGCAACGAAAGACGCCGCGCCGTCGTGCCGCTGCGTGAGAGAACTTCTTTCAATTACTCAGGAGAAAGCCAGTCAGAGGATACTGTTGGAGCGGGTTATTTATGAAGCGATCGCAGGGCGGGAGAGGTACGGAACGCCGTGTTCCGTACCTCTTTGCTGGGCAGGAGTCTTAATTATTAAGTACGAAGTTGTAGGTTATGACTCCGGAAACTTTGACCGCTTGATCGCCTATCTTCGTAGGTGAAAATTTCGCCTGGAGCGCGGCTCTCTGTGCTTCGATGATCAGTAACGGATGTCCACTCACGGCCTTCGCTGAGACTACGCGGCCAAACTCGTCAACCACCACCTGAACATTAACCTGGCCTTGTAAGTGTATCTGCTTGGCCATAATCGGATATACGGGTTTAGGTAATGAAATTGCCAGGCCCGTAATCGGTCCTTTGCTAATGATCTTGGGTGGCTTCGGTGGATCTGGCGGTGGCGGCGGCTGATCCGGCAATGTGACGAGTTGAGCAGGTGGAACTACTACTCTTCCACTGCCGAATGGAGATCCTGGACCACTCGGCGCTCCGGCATCGCGGTCGCGACCGTTGAAAACGACTATGCCATGCTCAGGCAACGGTTTGTTTTTGTTGGGCGCGGTCGAGATGTTATCGGGAACGACTTCCGGGTGATTCACGCTGAGCATTGCAACCGCACGCTCTGTTACACCGCTATCGTTGCGGCTGACTTCTCTTGGTTGATTGGGACGTTCAACTACTTCAGGCTGTGCTGGAACGACCTCCACCGGCGGCAGCAGTATAACGATTTCTAAAGACTGCTCCTCGAGACGCGCATCGTAAGCGTAGATACTTGCAACGCCACCAAGCACCAGCAACATAGCGTAAACGCCGGTGGTGAAGAGCAGAAACGACCCGCGGCGCTTGTACTCGCGCGCGTGCGAACTGGATTCAATCAGATTATTAAACATCGAGTTCCTCCGCTATTTTGCCGGTGCCATTCGGGTCGCAGGAGCTACTCGGCTTTTTTAGACACCACATTCCCGCGCGGGTTCCCGGTTCGCTTGAAAACCTGTGGGCGCACGCATAGGATTACTGCCGCTCTCCGAGCCCCATTCTTGCCAGGAGGAGATTGCATGGCGACCCAAAAAGCGTTTCAGGAAGAGCTCAACCCGTATCAAATCGCGAAACAACAGTTCAATCGTGCGGCTGACTACCTCGACCTCGATCCTTCCCTGCGGCACGTGCTGGAAAATGCCAAGCGGCAATTGATCGTCTCGATTCCAGTGAAGATGGACGGCGGCGACGTGCAGGTGTTTGAAGGTTATCGCGTGCAACACAACATCGCGCGTGGACCAGCGAAAGGCGGCATTCGCTACCATCCAAACGTCTCGCTCGATGAAGTGAAAGCACTCGCTTCATGGATGACTTGGAAATGTGCGACTGTCGGCATTCCGTATGGTGGCGGTAAAGGCGGAGTGGTTTGCGATCCGAAGAGTCTGTCGCGAAACGAGCTGGAGCGACTGACGCGACGTTACGCTTTCGAGATCGCGCCGATCATTGGTCCGGATCGTGACATACCCGCGCCCGATGTTTACACCGACGAGCAAACGATGGCGTGGATCATGGACACGATCTCGATGGTGCGTGGTCACACGGAGCTCGGCGTCGTTACCGGCAAACCGATCTCGCTCGGTGGATCGCAGGGACGTGCTGAAGCGACTGCGCGTGGTTGTCTCTATGCGCTGCGTGAGGCTTGTCGCGTAAAAGGAATGAGCTTGAAAGATTCACGTGTGGCAGTGCACGGCTTCGGAAACGCGGGCGCGAATATCGCTCGACTCGTGGCGGAAGATGGCGCTCGCGTCGTCGCGGCGTGTGACTCGCACGCGGCCGTGTATGCAAGCACCGGTATCGACGTGGCTGAGGCCTTGAAACACAAAGCCGCAACCGGTTCGCTGGCGGGAATGAGCGGTGTGAAGGAGATCGCTTCTGACGAGATTATCGGCGTCGATTGCGACATCCTTTTGCCGTCAGCGCTCGAGAATGCGATCACACTCAGCAATGTCGGCAAAGTCAAAGCAAAGATCATTGCCGAGCTCGCGAATGGTCCAACCACGCCAGGAGCCGATCGAGTGCTGGAGGATGAGAAAGTGATGCTCATACCTGATATTCTCGCGAATGCGGGTGGCGTCACTGTGAGTTATTATGAATGGGTACAGGATCAGAATTCATTCTTTTGGTCGGAACGACAGATCAATGAAACTCTAGAGCAGACAATGCACACCGCCTTCAAGTTGGTGCACGAGACAGCCGAGCGTTACAACGTCGACATGCGAACTGGTGCGTATATTCTGGCAGTTGGAAGAGTGGCAGAAGCTACAAGTGTGAGGGGGATATTTCCGTAAGTCATGGCTGACACGATTACAGTTTACGAAAAACCGACTTGAACGAAGTGTCGTGAAATGGACAAGCTGCTCCGTGAGAGTGGCATTCCGTACGAGAAGATCAATTACTACATCGAGCCGTTGAGTCGAAAGAAACTCACTGAGCTGTTGGGCAAGATGAACATGAAACCGCGCGATCTTTTGCGAAAGAGCGAGGCGGTTTACAAAGAGCTCGGACTCGCGGAGGACAAGTTCAGTGATAGCGAGTTGATCGCGTTGATGATCGAGCATCCGGATCTGATTCAGCGGCCGATCGTCGAGCGCGGGAGTCGCGCGGTGCTGGGACGACCGACCGAGAATGTGAGAGAGTTGTTATAGTTACTGCGTGAAAAAAGAAACGGTCTTCGTTTGTCAAAACTGCGGGCACTCAACCGGCAAGTGGCTCGGCAAGTGTTCGGAATGCGGTGAGTGGAATTCACTCGTCGAAGAAAAATCGCAACCTGCGCGTCGTACCGGCGGTCGCAACGGCTTCAAACTCCGCGACGTCTCTGCCGTTCCTTTCACAGAGATCGAACCACAGGACGACGTTCGCGTTTCTTCCGGCGTCACTGAATTCGATCGTGTGCTTGGCGGCGGCATCGTGCCTGGCACGCTCGTACTGATCGGCGGCGATCCCGGCATCGGCAAGAGCACGCTGCTGCTTCAGGTGGCGGACAAACTCAGCGCCGCCGGATCGCTCGTGCTGTACGTCTCCGGTGAAGAGTCGGAACGGCAGATCAAGTTGCGTGGTGAGCGGCTCGCAGTCGAAGCCAGGAACGTCTTCATCCTTCCCGAGACAAATCTCGAAAACATCATCAATGAGATTGAGCGACTGAAGCCGGGCGCGATCATCGTCGATTCGATCCAGACTGTTTTTTCGAGTGTGATCGAGTCGGCGCCGGGATCTGTTTCGCAGGTGAGGGAAGTGGCGCACCAGTTTCTGCTGCTTGCGAAGAATCGTGGCATTCCGATCTTTCTGATCGGTCACATCACGAAAGAAGGCTCGATCGCTGGTCCGAAGATTCTTGAACACATCGTCGATACGGTGCTCTATTTCGAAGGCGAGCGTCATCACAATCATCGCATCGTACGGGCGGTGAAGAATCGTTTCGGCGCAGCGAATGAAGTCGGAGTGTTTGAGATGACGGGCGCGGGGTTGATGCCTGTGGCCAATCCGTCGCAGATGTTTCTACAGGAACGACCGCAGAACGTTGCCGGATCGATCGTCACGGCTTGCATGGAAGGCACGCGACCTTTACTTGTTGAGATTCAAGCCCTCGTTTCCACTACGAAGTACGGCACCGGCAAGCGCATGACGCAGGGCCTCGATCAGAATCGCGTTTCGCTTTTGATAGCAATGCTCGAAAAACGCGCAGGCTTGCAGCTTACAGGCGATGATGTTTTCGTAAACATCGCCGGCGGTTTGGAAGTGGACGAGCCGGCCGTGGATCTCGGCGTGGTTACAGCGATCGTATCCAGTTTCAAAAACCTGACCGTCGATCCCCATACCGCAGTATTCGGCGAGATCGGCTTGACCGGCGAAGTACGCGGCGCTATGCAAGCCTCGGTGCGCGCCCGCGAAGCCCAGGCTCTTGGCTTCAAAAAGATCGTCCTCCCCGCCTCAAACGTCCCCGGCCTCGAACGCCTCCTGGGCGTGCGCGTCATCGGCGTAAAGTCCGTCGATGACGCTTTGAACGAACTATTCTAAAATCCGCGTTTTCAATCCGCGTCATCCGCGTTCATAAAACTTCACGATAAGGTCGTCTTCGAGGGACTTCGAATCTACGACCTCAAACCCCTCTAAATAACCCTTCGGCATGAACGCGTCCGCACCGGGAACTACGAGCGGCACCTCAGTAATAATCCACTTCTCGATATGCTCCCGGAACGCTTCATAGATCTGCGCGCCGCCGATCACGAACAAGTCCGTCGAAAGCGATTTATTGAACGACAGCACCGACTCAATATCACTGAACACGATCAACGACTCCTGCGGCTCGATGTCCGTATCACGACTGAGCACGATATTGAGTCTATTCTTCAGCGGCTTACCGATTGTGAGCCACGTCTTACGTCCCATCACCACCGCATGTCCGGTAGTCGTCTCTCGAAAAAACTTCATGTCCGCCGAATAATGCCACGGCAACTTCCCACCTTTTCCGATAGCGCCTTTCCGATCGACTGCTGCAATCCCGATGATCATGATTTTTTGTCTCTATACCGCGACGGGGGCGGCGATCTTGCCGTGTGATTGGTAGCCGATCAGGTTCAGGTGTTCATATTTCACTGCTAATAATCCTTCGAGGCCGCGCAATTTGTTTTCCGGATCGTTGATCGTTAGTTGTGGCAAAGGCAGCGGCTCGCGCGCGAGCAGTTGTTGGACCTGTTCGAGATGGTTTTTGTAGATGTGGTAATCACCGAGCGTGTAGACGAAGTCGCCGACATCGAGTCCCGTGACGTGTGCGATCAAGTTCGTCAACAAAGCGTAAGAGCTGATATTGAAGGGAACTCCGAGAAACGCGTCAGCGGAACGTTGATAGAGTTGGCAGTGCAGGATGTGGTCGTTCTCAACTTTAAACTGAAACAGTGTATGACACGGAGGCAGATCGACGTTTTCAGCCTGGCGTGGATCCCAGCCGGTGACGATTAGTCGGCGGGAATCAGGATTTGTCTGAATCTGTTTTAAGAGATTGGCGATCTGATCGACACCATTCTTTTCCGGATAGTTTCCCCCAAACGATCGCCACAGATAACCATAAACTGGTCCAAGATCTCCGGCCGGCCGTCCAAACTTTTCCGTGTGCGCCTCGTCGGCCCACTCGGCCCAGATATCAACACCGCGGGCACGCAGGTTTGTCTCGCTCGTATCTCCTGACAAGAACCAGAACAACTCCTCCGCCACCCAGCGAAACGGCACACGCTTCGTCGTAACGATCGGAAATCCCTCACGCAGGTTGAAGCGTGTGTGATATCCGAAATGCGAAATCGTGCCGACGCCGGTGCGATCGCGATGCTCGGTGCCGTTATCAAGTATAGATCTTAGAAGATCGTGGTATTGTTTCATGACGGGAGTCCTATCCAAATATACATGAAACTATATCGAATCTGCTTCCTTGGTTTTGGAAACGTTGGGCGTGCGCTCGCAAGATTGTTCGTCTCGAAGTCGAACGAGCTACGTGATAAGTATGACATCGAATGGGAGATCGTGGGTGTTGCGACGCGGCGGATGGGTTGGCGCGCGAGTGAGAATGCGATCGATGTGACGCGGTTGCTCAATGGCAGCGATGAGACAGCGACTGTGCAGGGCATCGATGAGTGGCTCGCGCTTGCGAAGCCTGATGTTGTCTTTGAAACAACGTCGCTGAATCCGGAAACGGGTCAACCTGCGATTGAGTATCTTCGAAAGTCTTTGCAAGCCGGCGCGCATAGTATCACCGCAAACAAAGCGCCGCTCGTTTATGCGTATGACGAGTTGAACGAGCTCGCTGTGGCACAAGGAAAGCGATTCATGTTTGAGGCAACCGTGCTCGATAGCGCGCCCGTGTTCTCACTCTTTCGCGAGACACTTCCGGCTGTTAAGGTGCGTGGCTTTAGCGGCGCGTTCAATTCAACTACAAACGTGATTATCGAGACGATGGAGGCGGGCAGGAGCTTCGACGAAGGCGTGAAGACAGCGCAGGAGCTCGGTGTCGCTGAAACTGATCCGAGTCACGACGTCGATGGTTGGGATTCGATTATGAAGGTGTGCGCGATGTCGCGAGTTATTTTGCGCGTGCCGTTATTGCCGTCGAACGTGAGACGCGAGGGAATTCGTGGACTCGATCCGGCAACGTTGCAAGCGGCACGAGCCGAGGGCCGGCCTTACAAGTTAGTCTCACGCGTAATCGTCAACGCCGATGGATCGGTGACTGCCTCTGTTAGACCTGAGCAGGTTGCTACCAGCGATCCGCTGGGTGGTGTGCGCGGTACATCGCTCGCGATTCACTTTGAGCTCGATGTAATTCCCGGATTGACTATCACGTCGCACCGGCCGAATCTACAGAGCACTGCTTATGGTTTGTTGGCTGACTTCCTTAACGCCGTCAATTAATCGATCGATCTCTGATTCGGTCGTGTAGATGCCACAGCCAGCGCGGATCAAGCCTTCCGGCGCTAGGCCCAGGCGCTGGACAATCGTGTAAGCATAAAAGTCACCGTGCGAGAGGAAGAGTCCTTTCTCCGCTAAACGTCGAGCAGCGTCAGTTGAAGTGCAGCCATCGATCGTGAAGGCCAGGGTCGGTGTGCGCGCGGAATCAGGTGGTGGGCCATAGAGCTTGACGCGCGGCATTGATCTCAGCGCGTTCCACAAGCGAGTGAATAAAGCAATGTTGCGTGCGTGTGTTTCGTGAAAGACGTTGCGAAGGTTCTCGCGCAAATTTACACCGCCACCGAGTGACGCCAAATACTCGACTGCTGCCGCCGCGCCGACCATTCCTTCCTGGTTCTGCGTGCCTGTCTCCGCGTTCTCGGGTGCGTAATCTGGCGCGGGCACAAGTCTCGGAAAATCGATCTTTTCGTAGTGCTCGCGTTTCGCGAACAGCACTCCGATGTGTGGCCCATAAAACTTGTATGCCGACATTCCCATGAAATCGCAGTCAAGATCCTTAATATCAATCAGCGCGTGCGGTGCGTAGTGAACGGCATCAACAAACACGAGCGCGCCCGCGTCGTGGGCCATCGCGATCACGCTTTTCAGATCGTTGATCGTTCCGAGCGCGTTCGAGGCGGCGCCGATCGCAACCAGTTTTGTTTTTGATCCAATGGCGCGTTCGAGATCGTCGCGGTCGATCTGGCCTGTCGCTGTGTCCATTCTCACGCTGCGAACTATTACGCCGCGCTCCACTGTCAGACGCCGCCACGGATCGATGTTCGCATGATGATCGAGCTCGGTGACGACGATCTCATCGCCTGGCTTGTAGTTCAGGCTGAGCGCGCGCGACAGATGCAGCGTGAGCGTCGTCATGTTCGCGCCAAAGGCGATCTCGGTTGGCGACGCGTTCAGGAATTGGGCGTAAACCTCGCGAGCGTGCTCGAGCGCGGCGTCTGTCTCGGCGCTCGTGGGATATGCCCAGTGGGTGTTCGCGTTGTGATGGTAAAGATAATCGGTCATCTTCTCGACGACGTAGCGCGGCACCTGCGTACCGCCCGGCCCGTCGAAATATGCGACCGGATAGCCGTTGTGGACGCGTTCGAGAGCGGGGAAGTGACTTCTGATTTCGTTAACTGACGCGACTTGTGGTTGCAGGGAAGTGGTTGACATGAGGGGCCATGATAACAAAGTCGTTCCCATTTCTCCCGGTGCGGGGTAGAATGAACTGGGCAAGCCGGCGCGCTCACCCGGCCGCCGGCTGGAACGCCAAACACCAAAAACAGCAGTCGTTGACTCACCTATGAGCGACCGCAGAAGCGAAAAAAGATGGGACGTTTGTCTCGACGCGGTTTGGGACGGTAAGAGCGGAAATTATTCGGCCCGCGTCACAGACTTGTCCGAAGGTGGCTGTTACGTCGACAGTCTGGGCGAAGCTCAGATCGGCGAAGTGCTCAGCTTCAGGCTGCAACTGCCGGATGGCGAGTGGCTCGAGCTCCGAGGCGAGGTTGCTCACCAGTCACCACCGCTCGGCTTTGGTTTGCGGTTCGTAACCCTCTCAGACGAACAGCGCGAAAGACTTCGTTCACTACTGCAACCGGTCAGTTAATTGCCACAAAAAGGCACAAAAAGCACAAAAGAAGAGCTTGAACTCTGAACTTTTCTTTTGTGCTTTTTGTGGCCCTACCTGCGTTTCCAGCGGACGCCGTCTTTGGTGTCTTCGAGGATGATGCCGCGGCTCGCGAGCTCGTCACGGATTTCGTCACCGCGAGCAAAGTCGCGACGCCGCCGCGCTTCCTGGCGCTCGTCGATCAACGCCTGAACTTCACTGTCGAGCATCTCGCGTTCCTGTTTGCCAAAAATATTTAAGACTGAATCAAAGCGATCGATTAGCGCGAGCAGCTCCTGCTGGTTCTCGGCTTTGACCTTTTTGCGTGCGAGAGCTGTGTTCACTTCGCGTGAGAGATTGTGAATCGCTGCGAGCGCGATCGAGGTGTTGAAATCATCGTCCATGCCCGCTTCAAATTCCTCTAGCGCGCGTGCGGCAGTTTCAGATAGTTTCTCGTCTTTGCCTGGTTCAGTCTTCGCTTCACTCAAGCGCGCACGAAAGTCGCGGAGACTTGCGACCGTTCGTTCAGCGCCCGCGAGCGCGTCGAACGTGAAGTTGAGCTGTTTGTTGTGCGGCACACTCAACAAAAAGTAACGAACCGCCGCCGCTGAAAAACCCTTCGCCGTAACATCACGAAACGTGTAGTAGTTGCCCTTCGACTTCGACATCGTTTCGCCGTCGACTTTCAGATGCTCGAAGTGAATCCAGTAGCGGACAAACTCTTTGCCCGTCGCGCCTTCACTCTGCGCGATCTCGTTTTCGTGATGCGGGAATACAAGATCGATACCGCCCGCATGAATATCAAATGTCTCACCGAGATACTTCATCGACATCGCCGAACACTCGATATGCCAGCCCGGACGGCCGCGACCGATCGTCGTGTCCCATGCGGGTTCGGTTTCGCTCGCTGGGTCTTTCCAGAGCGCAAAGTCGCGCGCGTCTTCTTTCTCGTAGCGATCGGTGTCGATGCGTTCACTTGCCCCCGCGATATTGCCCGCGAAGTTGATCTTGGAAAGCTTGCCGTACTGTGGAAACGAAGCGATGCGGTAGTAGATCGAATCGTCCGAACGATACGCATGGTCCGACGCGAGCAGTTTCTCGATCAACGTGACCATCTCGGGAATGTGGCGTGTGGCGCGCGGCACGACGTTGGGCCGCTCGCAGCCGAGCGCGTCGAAATCTTCCCAGAGCGCGGCGATGTACTTCGCGGTGTACTCGTCGATCGTCAGGCCGGCCTTTTGCGACTCGGCGATGATGCGGTCTTCGACGTCAGTGATGTTCATGACGTGCGTGACCTTGTAGCCTTTGAACTTCAGGTAACGGACAACGATGTCGGCGGCGATGGCGCTGCGGAAGTTTCCAATGTGACCGTAATTCCAGACGGTGGGGCCGCAGTAATAGAAGCCGACCTCGCCCTCGCGCAGCGGGCGGAACTCTTCAACGCGACCAGATAGCGTGTTCCGAAACTTGAGCATGGACTACGCAGGATAAAGCAGACTCACGCAGCGGCGCAAAGGCGCAGCGGAAGCAGCGACGCTCAGTCCTTGCAGCTTTTCTTTGCGCCGTTGCGCCGCTGCGTGAGAAATACTTAGAAATGCTTCCAGCCGCCGGGCCTGAGATCCCAGATGCGTGAGCCCTCTGAAATCTTGACGCCATAGTTCGCGCTCATGACCTCGCCGATGCGTTTGATCTCGACTCCATCAACTCTTCGCGGCAGACGCGCAACATTCTCGGGCTTAACCGTGAACAGCAACTCAAAATCTTCACCACCATGCAGCGCGAGCTGAAGCGGATCGAGGGCACGACGCCCGCATAGTTCCACAACATGCTCGTCAATCGGCAACAACGACGCATCGATCAACGCACCCACATTACTCGCCGCGCACAGATGATTGAGATCTGACGATAAGCCATCGCTGAGATCGATCATCGTGCTTGCGATTCGCTCTTCGCCCAGCACGATGCCCCAGCCGACGCGCGGCTCAGGTCGAAGCTGCCGCAGCAACACGTGATCGAGTTTTTGCGAGTCTTCGTCACCGAGATTTTGCTCAGCGAGATGTGCGCCACGTTCGATCAATCGCAACCCCGCCGCCGCAGCGCCGAGTGAGCCAGTAACAAAGATCTGATCTCCCGCACTCGCGCCGGCTCTCTTCACTGACATCCCCGCCGAGCACTCACCGATCGCGATCGAGTCGATCACCGTGCGCTCGTTCGTGCGCGAAGTATCGCCACCGATCAACTGCACGCCATAACGATTCGCAAGGTCTAGCAGCCCGTCGTAGAACCGATCGATGAAGTCTGATTCCCAAACATCGTCCGGCACGCCAATGGATATCAGCGACCAGAGCGGTCTCGATCCCATCGCGGCAAGATCGGAAAGTGAAACGGCGAGTGCTTTATGGCCCAGCAGGTACGGCGGTGTCGTCGTGCGACGAAAGTCGATGTCTTCAACCAGCAGATCAGTACTGATGACTGTCTCTTTTCCGGAGCTGTTGCGAAAGACGGCAGCGTCGTCACCGATACCGGTGACGATCGATTGTGATGAAGATCCGACTCGCTGGCGGAGTGAATTGATGAAGTCGAATTCGCTTCTCATCCTTAAAGATTACGACGAAGCGAATCGAGCCCTGCTTCGATGGATTCGATCGAAGTGGAAAAAGAGAAGCGCAGGTGGCTCTCGCCTTCCGCGCCGAAGACGATGCCGGGAACAGTTGAGACCTGCGCGCGGTTGAGCAACACATCGGCAGCTTCGCGGCTGTCTTTGTTTATGCGACTCACATCCGGGAAAGCATAGAACGCGCCCGCGGGTGAAGCGCAGTGCAAACCGATCTCATTCAGTCCTGACAACAACAGATCGCGACGACGTCGATACTGCTCTGTGATTTCAGCGAGGGTCGAAGTCTCGATCTGCATTGCCGCCAGACCGGCCCATTGCGTCGGCGTTGAGACACCGTTTGATGAATAGAGTGTTGCCTTTTTTAGACCAGTCATCCAGGGCTCAGTTGCAACTGCATAACCGAGTCGCCAACCAGTCATCGCGTACGACTTCGAAAACGTGAAGCAAGTGATCGTGCGTTCAAACATTCCGTCGAGCGAAGCGATCGAACAGTGCTCGCCGTCATAGACCAGATCTTCGTAAGCCTCGTCTGCAACAACGACGAGATCGCGGTCCTGTACAAACTCGGCAACTGCTTTTGCTTCGTCAGATGTGAAGACAACGCCACTCGGATTCTGTGGAGTGTTGTAATAGATCGCGCGTGTTCGATCGGTCGCGTAGCGTGCGAGTGTTTGTTGAAAACCGAGCTCTCGTGCTTCGCTGGTCGGCACAAACACGCTGCGGCCCTGGCAGTGTGAAATGAGATCTTTGATCGGCGTCCAGTAAGGAGAGAAGAGAAGCACCTCGTCGCCAGGATTCACTATCGATTGAAACGCCCCGAACAAACCCTGCATACCGCCGTTAACAACGATCACGTCTTTCGATTCTGCGGGAATGCGATTACGACTGCGCAGTTTGTCAGCGATCGCTTCGCGCAATTCGGGAATGCCTGACGATGGCGCGTAACGAGTTTGGTCCTGATCCAGCGCGTGCTTCATTGCCGCTTTGACCGGCGCGGGCGTCGGCATGAAAGGCTCGCCACCTTCAAACTGGTAGACAGTTGCGCCCTGGCTGCGCAACTCCATGATGCGGTTACGAAGTTTTACGATATCGGAAAATCCGACCTGCTCGAGTCGCGTAGCAAGGCGGAGAACCGTGGGCGAGGTTGTCACTGTTGGCTCGTTTCCTTCCGGCTTTGTGCGTGGGAACGGCGGATTATAGCAGCTAATTCGTGGATTACAGAATCCGCGTAATCCGTGGCTCAACCCTCAACCGATACCTTTAAGAAAAAGTTTTAAGTCAGGCGAGCTAAGTGTAAGTATTGACACGCAAAAGTCCACGCAGGTAACATGTTTCGCGTTGCACTACCGTTGGCGAACTTGCCAAGACACTTCCAACACTTTGAACCCGGCTTGAGGAGTTCCGCTCCACTGATCAATCGAGGCTTTATTCAATGAGTCGTCCTGCTGTAGCCCTTCCCGATAAGTTGTTCTTCAAGATCGGGGAAGTTTGTGAGCTCGCGGGTGTGCAGGCGCATGTCTTGCGCTACTGGGAATCGGAATTTCCGATGCTGGCCCCGCAAAAGAACCGCGCCGGCCAGCGCGTCTATCGCAAACGCGACGTGGAAATGGCGCTGCGGATCAAAGAGCTGCTTTACGAAGACCAGTACACCATCGCGGGCGCAAAGAAGCGACTCAACAACGAGCTTCGTGGTGGTGGAAAACTGAAAGTTGTCGGTGCTGATGAAGACGGGCAAGTCGACACCGCGCCGGTTGAATTCAACGAAGGCGAGTTGTTCTCACCGGAAACACCTACCTACACACGCGCCGTCACTCCACGGACTGCTGAAGAGCGACAGGGTTTGAAACAAATCGCGTCGGAGTTACGCGAGCTGTTGTCGCTACTCGAGCAGGAGACGAGCCGGAATAGCAAATCCTGAATTGTTGTAGTAGAGTGCAGTGCAAACGGGACGTGGCGCAGCCTGGTAGCGCGCACGCTTGGGGTGCGTGAGGTCGCTGGTTCGAATCCAGTCGTCCCGACCATTTTTATCAAGCACTTACGGCTGCCGGCTTTGGCAGCCGTTCTGATTGGACTGAACCCCTAGATTGAGACACTCGAAATTGGCACACTTAACATAAGGGAGTTGCAAATGGCCAAGAGACGAGTGAGACGCTACTCAAATGAGTTCATGCGTGCGTGCGTCGAACGCATGAAACAATGCGACGACACTTAACCGTCACAGAACGCTTCATCGACGCCTCAAGGCAACATTACTCGGATTAACGGTTTTAGAAGTTTGGAGACTCAACAGTGGGTAGCCCAGGCATTTTGATGTGCGACACTGATTAGAATGCTATGGAAGAGAAAAAACGGGTATTGCGAGTTGTTGTTGCTTCACCCAATGATGTTCAGTTGGAACGCGATGCTCTCCCGTCCGTATTTGACGAACTCAATCGAGGTGTAGCTGCAGAACGACAACTGGTACTCGAACTTCATCGTTATGAGACGGACACCTACCCCGGCTTTCACGAGGAAGGACCACAGGGCTTAATCGATCCGATTCTGAAAATCGAAGACTGCGATATTCTCATCGGTATCTTCTGGAAACGCTTCGGGACTCCGACGTTAAATGCACAGTCTGGGACAGAACATGAAATCCAACTTGCATTAAACGCGTGGGAGCGAAAAGGTCGCCCACAAGTGCTGCTCTACTTTAACCGGGCAGAGTATTATGCACAGTCACTCGAAGAACTAGACCAAATCCGACGCATCATGGAGTTCGAGCAACGTGTCTCCAACAACGGGTTAAGAGCTTCCTATAAAGGTTTGGCCGAGTTCAAGGATTTGGTGCGGGTCAATTTATCAAATTTAATTCGCAATTCCTTCCCGCCTGCTCAGAGCGAAATATTCGCCACCGAGGCTCTTGAAGGCTCAATTCAGAGTTACCGGAAACATCTCGCCCAGCAGGTCGGCACGATACGCATCTTCGATGACGCTGACCTGCACCCGCTCCAAGAGGTTTTCGTCGAGCTAAATATCACGGAGGAGTACGAGCGACCGCGCATCGCGACTGAAGTGTTAGGGCTGATGGACTTCTTCCTGAGGCGGCAGCGCGACCCCTATTCGGTCGAGGAAGACACTTCGGATAGTGAGAACGAAAAGGGCCAGAGTAAAAGGACCCTGAAACCTTTCGAATTGTTGCTGCGACACGTCAAAGCCGTGATTGCGGGGGCACCAGGTTGTGGTAAGACCACGCTGCTCAAATACCTGGTGCTGCGGACCCTCAAGGAAGAGAAGCGTTTTCCCGTCCACCTTGAACTCAAAACTATCAATCGACAGCTTTTCACGGAATTGAAGGAAGACCTTGCGGAACTGCTCTTTGAAAAGGCAGTGGCCGGCTTGTTGCAGTTGAAGAACAGTGAGGAGCGCGTTGTATTCAGAAATTTTTTCTTCGAATTACTTAAGAGGGGAGAAGTCTCGATCTTCCTCGATGGGCTGGACGAGGTGCACGGCGAAGAGTTTTTCCCCAATCTTTGCAAGTCTATAAATGCGTTTATGCGGTCCATCTATCGTCATAATGATCTTGTAATCACCACTCGCCCTTACGCGCTCGTGACGCGGTTCGAAGGGATGGTGGAAATGGAGATCGCCCCGCTGAACCAGCGGCAGATTCAGGCCTTCCTCGATCATTATTACGGAGCCACGCCAGTCGCTAAGCAACTATCCAAGCATCTGCGGCGCCATCGGGAGTTAAATGAATTGGCGCGCGTGCCATTCCTACTCGGTCTCATCGCCGAGCTGTACCGCCAGCAAGCACAAATCGTAGGTGTGCGGTTGCAACTCTACCGCGAGATCATAAAACGGCTGGTAACCAAATTAGACAAAGAAAAGTCCGTGGACCGCTTTCTCGTCAAAGACCCAAACGGAACCTATAAACGAGACCTCCTTAAAAGATTAGCTTACGACCGACTGTTCGTCGACGTAGTAGACAAAGATATTGATCGCCTTGTTTTTACGGACGACGATATTCTGAAAAAGGCTCGGCAGGTTCTCCGTGTAGAACTGCAACCGGAACATCTGGTGTCGGATGTCATAGCCACTCCTCTCCTGCGTGAAGTTGCTTCCAACGCTTACGCCTTCTCTCACCTTACGATTCAGGAGTATCTCGCGGCAGAGGCGCTTAGTGAACAGGAAAATTGCGAACGCCTTTTCTGCCAAAAGATTTTCAACCCGACAGTTGTTGCCATGGAAGTACTGCCAAAAGCGCTTGGCCTTCTCAGCTCACCGAACTCAATTTACAGGGCGCTGGAGCAACTGCCGGAGTCATTAATATTTACGAACTTGCGCCTGCGCGCGCGCGGTACCTCCTATCTCGACGAAATCAGCGAGCAGCACCTGAACGCTCTGATTAACCAGGTAGTTGGCTACCTCACTACACCATACATGCCAAACAGCGCACATTTACAGATCATCATTAGTAGTTTTGTGTCGGCTAACAACTACGTGCAGAAATCGCTCACGGAAAGAGTAATTCCCTTGTTGCGCTCACAAAACGAATCAGTGCGTTTGAGGGCAACGTCTTTGCTCGGTGAACTCGGAGCTGAAAGCGCCGTCGATGAATTACTCGTGAGAATTCTCGACGTAGACGACAAGGTAGCCAATGCCGCAGCAACGGCTCTCGGTAAGATAGGCGATGATCGAACCATTGACGGGCTTTTTGTAATTCTCGACAGTTGCCAACTGGTCGACACTCCTGAAATTTCATCTGCGGCGGATTCCACTGAGTCGGAGATTTCATCTGGGGCGGATTCCAGTAAGTCAGAGACTTACTCACTAACAGCCGTCGTGAAATCCGGAGGTTCGCCTGAGGGCGAGACAATTAGTGACCTTACGGCCAGTAAGAACGTCTCGGCAGAAAATTCATTGGCCGCCGCCTTTGAAGCGTTACAACAAATCGGCAACGCGCGCGTCATGGACGGATTGTTTGAGATGATGAAAGACGAACGCTGGTTTTTGCGCGAGAGGGTGGCAAGAGTGCTCGGTTCGATCGGAGACCTGCGATCCGTGAATTGTCTAACGGTGGCGCTTAGGGACGAAGTCGAAGCCGTTCGGGAGGCAGCGGCTGTTTCGCTCGGACAACTGAGGGATGTTAGCGCCATTAGCAGTTTAGTAGAGGTCATTCAGACTGACGATGGTAAGGTGCGGCTTTTGGCGGTTGAGTCATTAGGCCTGATTGGAAATGCTGCGGCTCTGACACCCTTGTTGACTGCACTGAAGATTCAGAATGTGGAACTACGGATAAAAATCGCCAAAGCACTCGGCGACATTGGCGATGAGAGGGCCGTCGATTGGTTGACTGTTTTGCTGAAGGAGGGAAAACCGACCGAGTATATGTCAAAAACGAGGTCTGGACCGGAATTGGATCAAGACGTTATCCAGGCACTTGTCAAAATCGGTAACACATCTGCCGTCGATGCGATACTGGGGTTGCTGAAGCGTGACAGCGTGCATTTCCGGTGGCTGGCGGCTGTTGCGCTTGGTGAGATCGGCGACGCACGTGCCGTCGATACTCTGCTGGTTGGGTTGGAAGACCGTTTCTTTGCTCTGCGAGAGGCTGCGGCAGAA
>Ga0134121_10000371_pt1 | contig 52205 bp, 47 predicted proteins | sample KB301_FD_96463 | JGI IMG/M metagenome (GOLD analysis project Ga0134121, IMG submission 96463) | Terrestrial soil microbial communities without Nitrogen fertilizer from Kellogg Biological Station, Michigan, USA - KB3-0-1 | ecosystem: Environmental > Terrestrial > Soil > Unclassified ...
CCACCGCCGCCGCCACCGCCAGTCGAGCCTCCGCCGCCACCACCGCCACCGCCGCCACCACCACCGACTCCGCCACCACCGCCACCGCCGCCGCCACCACCGGCGCCGCCTGAGCGGATGGAAGTGACGTGCGACTTCACGCCGGGCAGCGCGCGTTTGACCAACATCTGCAAGGCCAAGCTCGACGAAGTGGGACTGCGGATGAAGCAGAAGCCCGATGCGCCGGCGGAAGTCACCGGCTACACCAATGGAGCGAAGGGCTCAGCGGCCGGCAACCAGAAGATCGCCGACCAACGCGCCACGGGAGTGAAGAATTACCTGGTGACGCGCCACGGGATCGATCCGAGCCGGATCAAGACCGCGGGTCAAGTCACCGACAGGAACGCGGCCGTAGTCGTCATCGTCATCCAGCCGTAACCTGCACTGAGGCTGTTCGAGAGGCCCCGCCGAAAGGCGGGGCCTTTTGTTTTGCGACGCGTTTTGCCGGGCTGTCGTGGTGACGGCGGCGTTGAGCCCTCATCACCCCGGCCCTCTTCTCCCAGCCTCCCCCCCGCCTGACGGGAGAAGAGGGAGAACAGCAGGACCCCTCATCACCCCAACCCTCTTCTCCCATCGCCCTCCCCCCCAACCGGGAGAAGAGGGAGTGGTTAGTTCTAAGAAAATAGCTTGCGTCTTGCTTTTCTCCCCTCTCTCCCGTCAGGCGGGGGGGAGGCTGGGAGAGAGGGGCCGGGGGAGTGAGGGTCCGCCGGCACGGGCTCGGCCCGATCCAGGGAAGTCTTTGGGATCGGCCTTGAGGTTCCGGCCTACAACGCCTCACGTCGAAGTGACGCAACAGCGCCAAAAAGGCCGGCCGCGCCGCCGAGGAGCACGAGGAAAGCGACGTCCTGGGGCTTGAGGAATTCGAGCGCCAGCACGGCCGAGACGAGCGAGCCGCGGCCTCGGGTGTGGAGGAACTGGTAGACGCCCCACAGGGCGCCGCTCGCCACCAGCCCGCCGAGCAACCCCTGCAGCAGACCTTCGACGTAGAAGGGGCCGCGGATGAAGAACTCCGTGGAGCCCACCAGCCGCAGAATGGAAATCTCTTCGTGGTGAAGATAGGCGGTCAGCCGGATGACGCTGGCGATGGTGAAGATCGCCGCTCCCAACAGCCCGCCCACCAGCGCCAGGCCCACCGCCCGCACCACCGCCACCACCGTTTCGAGCTGGCCCAGCCATTCGCGGTCGTCGTCCACCAGCGTCACCTCGGGACGATGGCGCCAGCCGTCGAGCCAGGCCGCCCGCGCCTTGCCGGCCGCCGCCGGATCGAAACTCACCTCCAAGGACGCCGGCAGCGGTTCGTCCTGCCAGCCGGCGACCAGATCGGCGAGGCCGGGGAAGATCTCCTGGAACCGCTGCCGCGCCGCGGCCGGCGTGATCGGTTGCACCGACTTGACCCCCGGTTGGCCGGCCGCTTCGCCGGCCAAACGTTTCAGGTCGGCCTCCGGTGTGTCCGGCTTGAGATAGATCACCGCCCGCATCGAACTGCGCCAGCGCTCCAACGACGTGGACAGATTGCCGGAGACCAACAGGAAGGCGCCGCCGAAGAACAGGCTGACGGCGATGGTGAGCACCGCCAGCAGGCTCACCTTCCAACTCCGCAATAGATTCACCGCGGCTTCATGAAAGAAGTAGCGGAGAGCTTGGAGAAGGTTCAACCGGCTTCCTCCTCGGGGGGCGGCTCGGAGTGTTCCTCGCTACTCGCGCCGCCCGTCGGGTCGAGCACCGGCGGATCGGTGCCCACCAGCTCCTGGTCCAGCGCCACGGTGCCGTGGTCGAGAGTGATCACCCGCCGTCCGACCCGCTGGATGGTGTCGCGGTCGTGCGTGGCGAGGATCACCGTCGTCCCCCGCAGGTTGACCTCCAGGAAGAGGCGGAGGATCTCGCGCGAGAGATCCGGATCGAGGTTGCCGGTGGGCTCGTCCGCGATCAGGATCTCCGGCTCGTTGATCAGCGCCCGGGCAATGGCCACCCGCTGCTGCTCGCCGCCGGAGAGCTCGGGCGGAAACGCGTTCAGGCGATGGGCGAGCCCCACCCGGCGAAGGGCGTGATAGGCCATCTTCTTCTGGCCCTGGACGTCCACTCCCAGCAGGCGCGGCAGATGGGTGACGTTCTCGAACACCGTCTTGCGGGGAATCAACCGGAAGTCCTGGAAGACGACGCCGATCGTCCGCCGCAGATAGGGGATCTTGCGCTGCGGGATCGAGGAGACGTTGCGGCCGTTGACCAGGATCTGCCCGGACGATGGAACTTCTTCACGGAAGATCAGCCGCAGCAGCGTCGTCTTGCCGGCGCCGCTCGCGCCGGTGAGAAAGACGAACTGGCCCCGCGGGATATCGAAGTTGACGTCGTCCAGAGCGGACTGGCCGCTCGGGTACCGCTTGCTGACGTGGAAGAACTGGATCAAGGCAGGTCTGCCGCGACGGTCACTCCTACCCGACCGAGCCGCGCACCGGCTCCCTCTCCAGCGCCTGCCGGAGGAGTTGCTGCACGGTTTTCGGCTCGGCCCGTCCGCCCGAGCGCTTCATCACCAAGCCCACGAGGAATCCGATCGTCTGCGTCTTGCCCGCGCGGTACTGGGCCACGGGGCCGGCGTTCTGCTCGAGGATCTCCTCGATCCAGGTCTCGATCTGTGAGGTGTCCGAGACCTGCGCCAATCCCAACCGCTCGATCGCCGCCGCGGGATCGTCGCCCGTGGGGCCCGCGGGGGCCAACGCCGCGAACACCTCCTTGGCGGCGCTGTTCGAGATCTTCCCCGCGTCGACCAGCGCCACGAGAGCGGCCAGTCGTTGTGGGGAAATCGTCCCATCGAGCTCGACCTTCCGTTCCTTGACGTCGCGCAGCACCTCGCCCATCACCCAGTTGGCGATCCCCTTCGGGTTGGCTGGCAGGGCCGCCGCCGCGGTCTCGAAGTAGTCGGCGAGCTCGCGGGCGGCGGTGAGCACCTGGGCGTCGCCGGCCGGCAGGCCGTACATCGAGACGAAGCGCGCCCGCCGCTGCCAGGGAAGCTCCGGCAGCTCGGCCTGAAGCGCGGCGATGCGCTCTAGGGCGAGGATCAGCGGCGGCAGGTCCGGCTCGGGGAAGTAGCGATAGTCGTGCGCCTCCTCCTTGCTCCGCAGCAGCCGGGTGATTCCTTTCTCGGCGTCGAAGCTGCGGGTTTCCTGCACCACCCGGCCGCCGGCTTCGAGCACCGCGATCTGCCGCTCGATCTCGTACTCCACGGCGCGGGCGACGTTCTTGAAGGAGTTGACGTTCTTGACCTCGGCCTTGGTCCCGAGCTTCGTCTCGCCCTTGCGGCGCACTGAAACGTTGGCGTCGCAGCGCAGGCTTCCCTCTTCCATGTTGCCGTCGCTGGTGCCGGTGTAGAGCAGGAGCTGATGCAAGGTGAGGAGGTAGTCCTGGGCCTCGGCGGCGCTCGCCATGTCCGGCCGCGAGACGATCTCCACCAGGGGCACGCCGCAGCGGTTGAAATCCACCAGGCTCTGGCCGGGAAGGGCGCCGCCGCCCGGCGCCTCGTGCAGCAGCTTGCCGGCGTCCTCCTCCAGATGGAGACGCTCGAGGCTCACGACCTTGTCGTGCTGTGCCAGGGGGAGGCGGCCGCCGTCGGCCAGCGGCTTGTCGAACTGGCTGATCTGATAACCCTTGGGCAGGTCCGGATAGAAGTAGTTCTTGCGCGCAAAGACCGACGTCGGGCGAACTTCGCATCCCAGGGCGAGGGCCAGCTTGGCCGCCAGGTCAACCGCGTGGCGATTGGGTACCGGCAGCGTTCCCGGTAGCCCAAGACACACCGGGCAGATCAGCGTGTTGGGGTCCGCCCCGAAGCGGTTCGGGCAGCGGCAGAACATCTTCGTCTCGGTCAGGAGTTGGACGTGCACCTCCAGCCCGATGACCGCTTCATAATCCTCGTATCCCATCCTTGGGCAAGTCTAACCCAAGGACTCTCCGGCCGGGGGCCGCGACGCCGAGGCCCTCATCACCCCGGCCCTCTTCTCCCAGCCTCCCCCCCGCCTGACGGGAGAAGAGGGAGAACAGCAAGACCCCCAACGGCCGGGGCCGCGCCTGGAGAGCCGGAATGCTACGATCTCCCGGATGGAGAAGAGAGGACAGGCTCAGGATCGGTACGGAAGGACCTGGACTGCCCAGATCGTGCCCGAGCACGAGGGGGAGGAGGCGGATTTCCGCTTCTGGTTCGAGGATCTGACTGCCGAGGAACGAGTCCGCGCCGTGGAGGAGTGTCTCCTGTCCGCACTGAAGACGAGAGGTGTCCATGAGGTCCCGCGACTACGAAGAGTTTGTCGCGTCGTTAAACGAGCGTGGTGCTAGGTAGAGCGGGCTCGGCGCCGCGCCTTCCTCTACAATCGCGCGATGCGCAAGGCACTCATCCCGCTCCTGCTCCTCGCTCCCTTCGCTTCCTGCCGGCATGAGCCACCCAACCTGCACTCTCCGGGTAGCACCATTGTGGTCCTGGGCGACTCCATCTCGGCTGGAGAAGGCGTGGCAGCCGGCGAGGCCTATCCGGAGCTTCTCGCGGCGCGCCTCAAGACCGAGGTGGTCAACGACGGCGTCTCCGGGGACACGACGGCGGACGGCCTCGCCCGTCTCGATCAGGTCCTCGCCCAGAATCCCTGGCTCGTGATCGTCGAGCTCGGGGGCAACGACATCCTGCGCCAGGTGCCGCCCGACCAGGCGGAGAAGAACCTGCGGACGATCCTCGACCGGATTCTCGCCGCCCATGTGCTCCCCGTCCTCATCGAGGTGGACGCCCCCTTCGCCGGCCGCTACAACGCGATGTACGACCGGCTTGCCGACGACTATCACATCCCCATCGTCGACGACGTCCTGGGGGAGATCCTCCGCACGCCGTCCTTGAAGAGCGATCAGATTCATCCCAACGCCCAGGGACAGCGCGAGCTGGCCGACGCCGTCGCCAAGGAGATCGAGCCATTGATCAAGGCGCGAGAAAGGCGGCGATGACGCCGGAGGGTCCAGTCGTCGAGGGCGGCTTCTGGCTCTGGAAGGCCCGGCACGGAGACGTCGAAGTGCGGTTCACGGGACGCGGCCCCACGAACGATCGAGAAGAGATCCTCCGCACGATCGAGCCCGAATCGCCGCCGCTCGCCTGGGCCAAGCAGATCCACTCGGCCGTGGCGCTGCCCGCGCAGGCGGGGATCTGCGGCGAAGGGGACGCGCTCCATACCGCTGGCTCCGGCCTCGCCCTCTCCGTGGTGACGGCCGACTGCGTCCCGGTGCTCATCGCGGGACCGGAGGGTCTCGCCGCCGTTCACGCCGGATGGCGGGGAATCGTCGGCGGAGTCATCCCTGCCGCATTGGAAAAAATGACCGGCGCTCCCGCTGACCGGACCGCCTGGATCGGACCGGCCATCGGACCCTGCTGCTACGAGGTGGGACCGGACGTGGCCGACCAGGTACTAGCCGCCAGCGCGCCCGAAGTCGCCCACCCCGGCCCCAACGGCAAACCCCACCTGGACCTCCAAGCCGCTGCCCGTCGCCAGCTCGAAGCCGCCGGGGTCCGGCAGATCTTCGTCCTCCCCGTCTGCACCCGCTGTGAGGACGAGAAGCTCTGGAGCTACCGGCGAGAGGGCAAGGCGGCGGGGAGGAACATGGCGTTTATCTGGCGGCGGGGCGCCTGATCCGAGTGACTCGCCGCGAGTCCGGAGGGCGGTTCTCCTATTGGCTCGGTCTCTTGTGCGCGGCCTGGCAGGCACAATCAGGCCGCGTGGCGTCGTAACCGCTACTGTAGCTCCCGCTGGTTTGTTTTAGCTGTCCAGGACCAGCCACCGAGGCCTCCATAACCACAAAAACCCAGGCTTGAGCTGCCGCTTTATCTTCGGGGGGGTTGTTGCCGGCTGCCGTAACCTCGGTGTTCAGGTTAAAGGCAACCCAACCAAACTCGAAGGGGCTCGGGAGCTCGGCGCTCCCCACTCCGACTTTTTGAGTCTCCGCCGGAAAGGGGACGAGACTCGCCTGAGGAGGCTGTGGAGAAACTGGGAAGGTCTCCGGCTCGAAAGGGGTCTCTTCCTCATCGAAGATGACGATTTCTTCCTCACCCAGTGGATACCATGTCGGGAGAGCTCCACAGGTGAAGGGAGCCTGGCTGACCTTCGAGTCACGCCAAACCAGGAAACTGGTGGCGTCATTGCCACCCTGGGCAAAGCGAGCATCAAAGTTGGTGGCCAGCGGCTCGCGGTGGTCCGTCGCCATCCAGGATACGTAGCGGCCATAGAAGGTGTACTGCCCGGGCACTGAGGTCTCCGGGTCCGAGGCCGAAGCTTCGATGTGGACCAGCGTCCCACCCTCGGCGGAGTTCTGGGACGGGTCCACGTAGAAGTAATCGCCCCACAAGACGTTCTGGTCGGTTACATCGGTGGTGAAGTAAGTGGAATCGCTGGGGATGCGCAGCGTGCAGTTGTTGACCGTGTCGACCGTCACATAGCCGCGGGCAAGGTTGTCGCCCAGGTCACGGCCGGCACAAAGATTACCGAGGATCGGAGAGGCCTTGCCGGTCAGCGAGGCCTGCAGGTGGGAGATAAACGTCCCGGGCAATTTCGGTGGCGGAAGCTGTCCAGTGCAACTCGCGAAATTGATGTCCTGGGAAAGGGCGCCTTTTGGGCTCAAGGTGTCGCCGGGATCTTGGCCAGAGGACGCCGTCTGAGGCAGCACGCCATTGATCAGGATGTCGCGGAGGTTGATCGTCTGCACGTCATAACCGGTCAGATAGACGTTGAAGTCGAAGACCGGCACCGAAAGGTCCGACCAGATCACCACGTGGGCGAGGACTGCGGTGGCCGAGGCGTTGTTGATCGAGAACAAAGTGGTCGGCCCATTCGCATCGCCGAGAGCCACTTCGAAGTATGGCAATAACAAAGTTGCCGCGGGTACGGCGTCAATGGTCAGGAGCTTCGCGCCAGCCGGCGAGGCCAGCCCCAGCAGAGATACCAGAACCAGGAGGTGGAGCGCTCGTCGTCCTTCCATGAGGACCTTCCTCCAATGACTGCCGGGCCTTACTTCGTTTTGAGCTTGCCCCAAGATGCGAGATATGAGCTGCTATAATACTACCACTGTCGCCTTCAGGTCCAGGCTCGTCTAAGGCCCCCTAGCGGGGAATGGGACATGCCAATGAATAAGCGCTACGACGTCTTCCTCAGTCACAGCAGCGCCGACAAGCCAGCGGTGGAAAAACTGGCGGAAAAGCTGCGTGACGCAGGAATCAACCCGTTTCTCGACAAGTGGCATCTCGTTGCCGGAAGACTCTGGCAGCCCGATCTAGAGGAGGGATTGAGGGCAAGCGGCGCCTGCGTGATCTTCGTGGGCAGCGAGGGCTTCGGTCCCTGGCATCGGCAGGAAATGCTGATCGCTCTGGATCGGGGAGCCCGCGATCAGAATTTCGCAGTCATCCCCGTTCTTCTCCCTGGCTTCAAGAAGCCCCGCAAGATTCCTACCTCTCTCGCGCAACGGACCTGGGTCGAGCTCTCCAGCCTGGAAGACGAAGATGCCTTTCGCTTGCTCCTCGGTGGAATCCAAGGAAAGCCCCCTGGGCCGCCCGGTGCTGAGATATCTCCCGCCTCCCCGAGAGTGTGGCCACGGAAGGCGCGGCTTTGGGGAGCGGGCGGCATCTCAGTGCTTCTCCTCTTGGGTCTCGCCCGCTTGCTGATTCCGGCCGGACCGTGTACACCAAAGTCTCTTCCACACGATCCCGAGGCAAAAAAGAGGTATCTGGAAGGCCTCCAATACTTGTCCCGCTTCGATTCTTCGGAAGCCCATCGCGCCTTCGAGGACGTGCTCAAGCCCGCCTATTTCGCTCCCGCTGGCTCGGCGCTTGCTGAGGCGTATCTTCGACTAGGCGAGAACGGTAATGCGTTTAAACAGGCTAAGGACGCGTTTGATGGCAGTAAGGAATCCCCGGCGGAGGAAAGACTGGAGATTGAGGCGCGCTATCGTCGCATCGGCGGCGAGTGGGATCGAGCAAGCGACCTTTATCTGGAGCTCCGGAGGGAGTATCCGAATAGCTGCAGGCATCTTGAATATGAACTGGGCTTGGTTGAGTCGCTCATCTTCGCTAAGAAGGAAAAGGAAGCACTTCGGGAACTACATCGGATGACAGAGGCTTCAAGGGATCCAGACCCGCGGGTGTTTCTCTGGCAAGCGTGGGCGGCGGCCTCGGAGCGCAACTTTCAGCTACAGCGTAAAGCTGCCTCGGACGTCGTGGAAAAGACGAAGGGCAAGAAGGGTTACCAGCAGTTGAGGGCGAAGGCCCTACTCTTGCGCGGGATCGCTCTCGTCATGCTCGACAATCCAAACCAAGCACTTCCTGACCTGATGAAGGCTCAGGAGTATTACAAAAGCGTCTATGACCAGCGCGGGGAAGCTCAAGCCTGGGATGCAATGGCTAGGGTACAGTTTGGTTTAGGACAACTCGAACTAGCGAAAACTGATCACACGCTTGCGCTCGCGATTTATGAGGCGAAAGGTGACGACCAGGGCGAGGCAAATCAGCACTCCTCTTTGGCCTACATCCTCGCCGAGATGGGGAACCTTGAAGAAGCGCAAAGGCATTACGAACAGGCCCTTGAGAAGTTCGATGGTGACTTCGATAAAGCTCAGGCGCGACTATCGTTGGCGGAGATTCAGCTCGAAGAGGGACATGCGGCGAAGGCGGAATCTGGGATTAGGGAGGCGCTATCAACATTCCAGAGCCAGGAACAGTCGGACCAAGTGGCCGAGAGCCAAGCGCTTCTGGCGCGCGTATTCTTGCGGCAAGGACAAAGGGAAAAGGCCCGGAGCGCTGTTAAAAATGCACGCGACCTCGCAGACAAGAATCAACCCGAGATATGCGCTGAGGTGAGCCTCGCCGAAGCGCAGGTACATGAGGCGTTCGGCGAGCACGCCGAGGCCCTTGCGATTCTTGACAGAGAGCTCAAGAAGGTGGAGAAGGTCGGGGTCAGCTTCCTGAGTTGCGAGTTGCGCTTTGCCTTGGGAGAGATTGAGGCTCTCAAGGGCAATTATGCCTCTCTTGAGAAGGTGGAGAAACAGGCGCGGTCCAAAGGCTACGTTCTGATCGCCAACAAGGCGGCTAAGTTGTTGCTGGACAGGCGGCCGATAGCTTCAGTGCTCCGAGAGCTCGGATTCGGTAAGAGTGCAGGTTGACGGCGACCTGGGGCCACGTGATCCAGGCGATTGGTTTTGCCTCCCGAGAGCGGGGGAGGAGAACTCGCGAGCGGGGAACGAAACTCGTGCGGTGAAACGGTTTTGCTTCCCCCTCCGCGAGGGGCGGTCGCGCCTTCGCGAAGGCGATACGAAAATCGGGAAGGGGGGCTCCGCCTTCGCGAAGGGGATACGAAAACTCGGGAAGGGTGGTCCCGCCTTCGCGAAGGCGATACGAAATCTCGGGAAGGGCGGTCGCGCCTCCGCGAAGGGGCAACGAAAAATTGGGAAGGCGATACGAAAAATCGGGAAGGGAGAAGCGAACCTCGCGGGCTGCCAGTGCGTCCACCTCCCCACCGGCCCAACGGGTCGGGAGACCCCAGCCCAGGGCCGAGGCCGAAGCCCTGGGGGGAAAAAGGTATCCCCTCCTGCGGCCTGGAAGGTCGCGAGAACCCGTGGGATGGACGCCGGCCCAACGGTCTCGCGGCCCTTCAGGCCGCATTTCGTTGTCGATTCTCCCCCCAGGGCGTCGGCCTTCGGCCTCGGCCCTGGGCTCTGTTCTCCCGGCCCGTTGGGCCGGTCGCGCTCCAGGCACTTCGGAGTAGGCCCGCGAAACGCCTGGCACCCCCGCGGCGGATAGAGGGGCTCGCCGCCGAGTTCCCTCAGCCCGGGTTCTTGAGCTCCATAACCAGAAAATGGATGGTGGTGGTGCCAATGTTCTCCACCCAGTGGGTTTGCGGCTCCCGATAGAGCACGTCGCCGCTTTTGAGCTCGGCCTCGACCTTCCTCCCGTCGGCGAAGTTGTTGCGGATCTTGCCGCCGGCAATCACGTAGGTGACGAACGCCGGATGCGAATGCATCTGTTCCTTGTCGCCCGGCTGAAGCACCCCCTCGATCACCCGCACGTGGTTGTTCTCGAGCTTGACGTGTTCCATTGCCGCGTTCACGACCACCGGATCAAGAGACGATGCCGGGCCTGCTCCGGCTCCGAACATCTGGCCACTTGCCGCGACACCCATCAGCAGCACCACGAGCCTAATCATTTCGCTCCCTTCTCCGCGCCGGACCTTGCCGGCCGCGGTGCCATCCAGCGCTTTGTCATGGCTGGTAGGGTAACCCGCGGATAGTTGTGTTTGCATCGAAGTGTGGCTGCGGACGTCGGCATCACGCAGAACGTGAAGTCGAACGCGTACAACTTGAAATCGAACGCGTACGAGGTGATATCGAACCCGTTCAACCGAAGACTGAACGCGTACAAGGTGCTGTTGAACGCGTTCAACCTGATATCGATCCCGTTCAAGGTCACATTGAACGCGTACGACGGAAGACTGAACGCATTCAAGGTGACTCTTAACGCGTTCAACGGAAGATCCAACGCGTACAATCTGGCTTCGAACCCGTTCAAGGACAGATTGAACGCGTACAAAGTGATACCGAACGCGTTCAGCGGAACATCGAACGAGTACAGACTGCCTTCGAACGCGTGCAACCTGACATCGAACCCGTTCAAGGGAAGACCGAACACGTTCAAGGTGACTCCGAACGCGTTCACGGTCACATTGAACACGTTCAAGGTGACTCCTAATGCGTTCAAGGGAAGACTGAACGCGTACAAAGTGAAATCGAACGCGTACAGAAAATTTCTGAACGCGTACAAAAAAAGATTGACCGCGTTCAGCGGAGGGTCGAACGCGTACAAGATGACATCGAACGCGTACGACGGACTGTTTTCCCGGTCCCAAGGGACCGTGGTCCCGATATTGAGGGCCGATGTTCCGGTGCGATGAACCGTTGCCTGGGGTCGGGGGCTTCGGCTTGGGGGAAGGGAGGCAAAAAAGGGGGACGCGCCGAGCGCGTCCCCCAGGCAGGACAAACTGTAGGGACTACTTGGCGGGTGTTTCGGGCGCGGGGCCGGCGGACTCCGGCGGGGCGGTAGGCTCGGGCTTCACGGGCGCCGCCTTGACCTTCCGGCCGCGGAACGGCTGCACCCCGAACTCGACGATCTTCTCTTCCCGGGAGCCGAAGTGGTTCTTCACCGCTGTGCGGAGCACGTCGGCCATCGACTTCCCCTCGGTCAGGAGCTTCTGGAGCTGCTTCGAGCTCGCCTGCTTGCTGGCCTGGAACGCGACCTGCTGCTTGCGGATCTCCAGGGTCTGGGTGACGATTCCGGTGAACTTGAGCCGGAGCGGCTCCAGGTCCGGGAGCAGGTCCTTGTTGGCCTCCATCGTCATCGACAGGTTCTGCAAATCACCTAGGACGCCTGCGGTTCTCGTTTCTCGTGCTGACATGACTGCTACTCCTTCTGAGCCCTAGGGCTCAAACATCCGACACCGTAGTGGTGCCGGAAAATTGAAATCGCTCTCTGGTTTGCCCATTCACGCCCCCCTGCGCTTCCCTTGCCGACGTGACGCTGAAGAATATATCTTGGTTGACGGTAAAAGTCAATACCCTCTGCGCGATTTCCGTGATGATGAGAGCGAGATCCGTATCCGGTGTTAAGTAGACCCGCCTTTGCGACGGAATAGACCTGGATGTTGGAACCGAGGTTGCGGCGGGAGGAGCCCCGAAACAGAAAAATGCTGGACGGAGGGGCGTAGAGACGTTCCCGGCCCGCCCACGTCACCCACCGCAGGCCAACGACGGCGGGACGTCTCCGACGCGGGAACGACGGCCCAATCGTCTCCAACCTATGGCGGGGAGATTCGGGACCTAACGTTTGATGAGACCGAGGAAGACCGAGGCGGCGTCGCCCCGTCGTGGATCATCTCGATTGGGATGTCGTGCCCGCCTCGGAGCCGTCCCGCCGTTATTGACCTGCGGGAGGGCGACGTGGACGGGCTGGGAACGGCTCTACGTTCTTCGCTGGCCGATCACAGATACAGGCCCTCTCGCTGAGCGCTCCGGTGGATGCCATACCGTCCTTCCGCGAACGCCTCCGAGGAGACGGGCAAGGCATGGATGGGACGGTCCACCTTCAACTGCAGAGGGTAAAGGGCCTCGACGATCGTCTCGAGGTCTCTGCCGAGACGAACCGGCCCCTTCAGTAGGACCATGAGGTCCACATCGCTATCCTCGCCGGCCTCGTTCCTTGCTTCCGAACCAAAGAGCAGCACTCCGCGGAAGCGATCCTGGAATGCCGCCTCCAGCCCTGGCCGGATTTCCAGCTTTATCTCTTCGCTCAGCACGATGTCTCCCTCTACTCCACCGTCACACTCTTCGCCAGGTTCCGCGGCTGATCCACGTCCGCCCCGCGGCGGACGCCGATGAAGTAGGCGAGGAGTTGTAGGGGGACGACGTTGACGATGGGCTGGAGGTGCTCCGAAACCGAGGGGACTTCGATTACCGCGTCGGCGATGCCTCCCAGCTCTTCGGGATCATGGTCGGTGAGGGCGATGACGACGCCGTCGCGGGCCTTGACCTCCTGCATGTTGCCTTTGACCTTCTCGGCGACGTGGTTTCCCGTGGCGATGGCCACCACCGGCAGGTTCTCGTCGATCAGGGCGATGGGGCCGTGCTTCATCTCTCCCGCCGGGTAGCCTTCGGCATGGATGTAGGAGATCTCCTTGAGCTTGAGCGCTCCTTCGAGAGCGATGGGATAGTTGATGCCGCGGCCCAGGTAGAGAAAATTCTGCGACCGGTGGTAGCGGCGGGCAAGCTCGTCCATATGCGCCTCCTGCCGGCGGATAACTTCGTCCACCGCCAGGGGAAGGTGCGAGAGCGCATCCAGATAGTGCTGCTCCAGGTGGCCGAAGCGCACTCGGCGCAGGTAGAGGGCCAGCAGGTAGAGGGCTACAACCTGAGTGGTGAACGCCTTGGTGGAGGCGACGCCGATCTCGGGGCCGGCGTTGGTGTAGATGACGCCCTCGCTGATGCGGGTGGCCTGGCTCCCCATCACGTTGCAGATGGAGAACAGCCGCGCCCCGCGCTCGCGAGCCGCTTCCATGGCGGAGACGGTGTCCGCCGTTTCGCCCGACTGCGAGATGCCCACCGCCAGGACGCGGTCGGAGACGATCGGGTCCCTGTAACGGTACTCGGAGCCGTAGTCGACTTCGACGGGCACGCGGGCGATATCCTCGATGAGGAACTTGCCCACCAGCGCCGAATGCCAGGAGGTGCCACAGGCCAGCAGGTGGAGGCGCTCGACTTTCGCCAGCTCTTCCGCGGTCACCTTCACGGTGTCGAAGAGGATCTCCGCGCGCTCGAAATCCACGCGCCCGGCGAAGGTGTCCTGCACCGCCTGCGGCTGCTCGTGGATCTCCTTGAGCATGAAGTGCTTGTAGCCCCCCTTCTCAGCCTGGATGGGATCCCAGTTGAGATGCTGGACGGGGCGGTGGACGCGCTGGCCCTTGCGGTCCTGGATCTCGACGCCCGCCGGCGTCAGCAGCGCCAGGTCGCCGTTCTCCAGGAAGATGACATCCTTGGTGTAGGCGAGGAGGGCCGCCGGGTCCGAGGCGAGGAACTGCTCTTCGTTTGCGAGGCCGATGACCAGGGGCGGTCCCTGGCGGGCGGCCACGATCTCCTGGCCGTCCGTCTCGGTGCTCACCACGGCGAAGGCGTACATCCCCTCGAGCTCGGCGAGGGCCCGCGCCACCGCGGCACGGAGGTCGCCGTCGAGATAGGAGGAGATGAGGTTCGCCACCACTTCGGTGTCGGTATCCGAGGTGAAGGTCCAGCCTTCCGCCAGCAGCCGCTTCTTGAGCGGCAGGAAGTTCTCGATGATGCCGTTGTGGATGAGCGCCAGCCGCTGGCGCGAATCCACTACCGGATGAGCGTTGCGCTCGCTAGGCGCGCCGTGCGTCGCCCAGCGGGTGTGGCCCAGGCCGTAATGTCCGGAGAGCGGGTGCTTCTCCAGCTTCTCCTTGAGCCGGTCGAGCTTGCCCTCGGCCTTGGCGGTCTGAAACTCGCCGTCCTCCACCGTCACCACGCCGGCCGAGTCGTAGCCCCGATACTCCAGGCGCCGCAGACCGTCCATCAGCAGGGGCACCACTTCGCGCTGCCCCACGTAGCCAACGATTCCACACATATCAGCCGTCCTCTCGGGGCTCCCCTGGGGGAGTCTCCTGGGAATTCTTCTTGGGATCGATTCGCCGGCGGCGCAATCCGCCAGCCCAGCCTTCCAGGTTTTTCTGCCGCACCCGCGTCACCGCCAGCGCCCCGTCCGGGACGTTCTTGGTGATGACCGAGCCGGCGGCTGTGGCAGCGCCCGCACCCACCTTCACCGGCGCCACCAGCATCGTATCGCTGCCGATGAAGGCGCCGTCGCCGATCTCGGTGGGATTCTTGCGCGCGCCGTCGTAGTTGCAGGTGACGACGCCTGCCCCCACGTTGGCCCCCGCTCCCACCGTCGCGTCCCCCACGTACGACAAATGGTTGACCTTGGCGCCGGGGCCGATCTCGGAATTCTTCACCTCGACGAAGTTGCCCACACGCGCGCCGTTCCGCAAGCGAGCCGCCGGCCGCAGCCGGGCGAAGGGCCCCACCAGGCAGCCTTCGCCCACTTCGGCGCCGTCCAGAATGCTATAGGGCTCGATGATCGCTCCATCGCCGACCCTCGTATCGCGCAGCCAGGCGCCTTGGTGGATGACGCATTCGCGGCCCACGATGGTGTGGCCGAGAAGGGACACTCCGGGGTGGATCACGGTGTCTTCTCCGACACTCACGCCGTATTGAATGACCGTCCGCGCCGGCTCCAGAATGGTGGTCCCCAGCATCATCAGCACCTCCAGGTGCTGGTCGAGCAATCGCCGATGGACGCGAGCAAGCTCTCGCCGGTCGTTGACGCCCAGCGCTTCCCACGGCTCGGAGAGGGCCACCAGGCTCACTGGCCGGCCGTCGGCAGCCGCCTGGGTGACGGCATCGGTCAGATAGAGCTCTCCCTGGGCGTTGTCGGTCTTCAGGTGCCGCAGATAGTGGAAGATCTCGGGCGCGGGCAGGGCGTAGAGCCCGGTGTTGATGGTGTGGGTGGCCAGCTCCTCGGGAGTCGCATCGCGGGCCTCGACGATCCGCTGGAAGGCTCCCGCCGGATCCACGATCACCCGGCCGAGTGAGCCCGGCTCGGGAAGGTCGGCGACCGCCAGGGCACCCCACCCCTCCTCCGAGGCATCGGCGAGACGTTCGAGTGTCATCGGCAGGACCAGGGGGACGTCGCCGGAGAGGACGAGCAGTGTCGCGTCTCCCTGGACCGCCGTCTCGGCCTGGGCCAAGGCGTGGCCCGTCCCTCGCTGCTCGGCCTGAAGCACCCAGACGAGATCTTTGCCCGGGATCTTCTCCTTCACCTGCTCGGCGCCTTGCCCGACGACGATCACGATGCGGTCGCACCCGATGGTGCGGGCCGCGTCGATCACCCAGGCCAGCAGCGGTCGTCCGGCGGCCTCGTGCAGGACCTTCGGGATCGCCGACTTCATGCGCGCCCCCTTGCCGGCCGCGAGGATCACGGCGACGCGGGGACGGCGAGAGGGGGCGGGCATGGGATCCATCGTCACGACGCGACCGCCCGGGCGACCGGCGAGACCCGGCGCAAAGCGGCCACCTCGCGGTCGAGGCCATCGAGAAAGGCATCGACCTCGGCCGCGGTGTTGAAAAGGCCGAAGCTGATGCGCAGCGAGGCGAGCGCTTCGTCGGGAGAGAGGCCCATGGCGAGGAGCGTTTTGCTGGGCTCGACGGTGCCGGAGGAGCAGGCGGAGCCCGTGGACACGGCGAAACCGGCGAGATCGAGGCGAATGAGCAGCGACTCCCCCTCGACTCCCGGGAAGGCCACGTGCGAAGTGTTGGGCAGGCGGGGCGAGGCCTGGCAGTGGAAGATCGCGTCTGGCATGCGGCGGGCGAGCTCGGCCTCGAAGCGGTCGCGCAAGGCGGCGAGGTGCGCTCCGCGCGTGACCATCTCCTCCCTCGCCACGGCGGCGGCCTCGCCCAGGCCCACGATTGCCGGCACGTTCTCGGTGCTCGCGCGGCGGCGCCGCTCCTGGCTGCCGCCCACCAGATGCCCCGTGAGCTCGACGCCTTTCCGCACCCAGAGTGCGGCGGCACCCAGCGGGCCGTAGAATTTGTGAGCCCCGAGCACCAGGTAGTCGACCCCCAGGGCGGCAGCGTCGACGGGGATCTTGCCCACCGCCTGTACGGCATCGCAAAGCACTGGAACGCCCCGCTCCCGGCAGGCGCCTGCCACCTCGGCGACCGGCTGGAGGGTGCCCAACTCGTTGTTGGCGAGCATGAGGGCGACGAGGAGAGTGTCCGGACGGAGAGCGCGGATGACCTCCGCGGCGGGCACTACGCCGTCCCCGGCAGGGGACACCCGCGTCACCTCCATTCCCTCTTTTTCCAACCGCGCCGCCGCCTCGCGGATCGATGGATGCTCGACGGCGGAAATCACCAGATGCCCAGGGCCGCACGAGCGCGCCCGATGGAACAGAACGGCGTTGTTGGCCTCCGTTCCCGAAGCGGTGAACACCAATTCCGGCGGCCGGACGCCCAGCAGGGTCGCCACCTTCTCGCGCGCCTCCTCGACGGCGTTGCGCGCCGCCTGGCCAAAGCGGTGGAGCGACGAGGGATTGCCATACCGCTCGCCGATCCACGGCAGCATCGCCTCGCGTACCTTTGGATGGAGAGGCGTGGTGGCGTTGTTATCGAAGTAGACCGGGTGCATGGCAGGAATCCTGGGGAACTTTTCCCCGCAGGCATTGTACCCTTAGAGGGTGTTTGGAAAGCTCGGTCCCGACGCTCACCCCCGCCCGGGCATAAATACCCGGGCTAGGTACGACGCCGGATGAATCCGGCTTGAAGTCCCCTTCAGGGGGCGCTGTTACTAGCCCCGGCATTTATGCCCGGGCGAAGGTGGAGGAGCGACGTGGTCTCCCTCTTCTCCCGGTCGGGGGGAGGGCGATGGGAGAAGAGGGCCGGGGTGATGAGGGTCTTGGGCGGGAGGGCGCTGGCGGTCTTGAACGCCCCTTCCGCCGCCGGGAACTCACAGTTGCCGGGCCACGGCGTTGAGGGGTCCGGCATGGTTGTTGAATCCCCCAGGCTCGTCCAGGGGCTCCTGTCTCTGGTTCTCTTGGAAGGTAAACCGGAAGGTAAAAGAATGCATCGCTTGCGGCTGCTGATCGTCCTGCCCCTCCTTCTCGTCTCCCTTTGCGCCCTTTTCCCCAGCGCGGCCTTATCGGCCGAGAAGATGTCCCGCGCGGAGCGCAAGGCTCAGCAGGAGGCCATTCAGAAGCTGCCCGAGAAGTACAGACAGTGGCTGAAGGTGGTGGATCTGCTGATCAGCCCGCAGGAGACGAAGACCTTCCTCGAGCTCGACAAGGACTACCAGCGCGACGCCTTCATCAAGCATTTCTGGGAAGCCCGCAATCCCTACAAGGTCGGCGGCCGCAACACCTTCCAGGAGGCCTGGGAGGCCAAGGTGGAGCAGTCCCTGGAGCTGTTCGGCAACCTGGACGACGAGCGCTCCCGCATTCTGCTGCTCAACGGGCCGCCCAACGGCCGCGTCGAATCCCAGTGCTCCAACGTCATCTGGCCCGTGGAGGTCTGGTTCTACGCCCACGCCGAGCGCATACGCTCCGAGTTCGTCGTCATCTTCTACCGCCACTGGGGCGCCGGACCGTTCCGAATTTGGAGTGCGAACGACGGCCTTGGCGCCCTCTTTTCCGAGGGCGCCGGCTCGTCTGGAGAGCGCAGCGTGTCAGCAATCGCCAACGGTTGCCGGAACGGCGATCAGATCGCCGGCGGCATCAACTACGTGTTGAGTCAGGGCATGGGCTACGACATCCTCGAGGCGCGGCTGACGTCCAAGCCCGATGACCAGAAGGGGGAGTGGGTCACCTCCTTCAGCTCCTACTCCACCGATATCGATCCCGAGGCCAAGCTCCTGCCGGCGAAGCTGGCGCTGGATTATCCCGGCCGGTGGCAGGGGCGCACGGCGGTCGAAGGCGTGATCACGGTGCAGGCTTCCGGCGCCGGGCAGTCCAACCTGGGCGGCACCCACACGTTCGACATGATCCTCAACGGCGAGGTGTTGCAGCACGGCCAACTGTTCGAGAACTTCCGCTACAAGTTCGACTTCCCGGCCTCGGCCGCCCCCAATCCAGCCGATTCGCTGCCGGTGATCTTCCAGCGCTATCTCCGTCCGGGGGACTACCTGTTGGTGGTGAAGCTGGTGGATCTCAACTCGAACAAGGTCTTCCGTGAGGAGCGCCAGATCTCGGTTCCCGAATCGGAGAAGGCGGCCCCCGCCCCTCTCTCGGAGGATGCCGACGAGTCCAGCGCCCGCCTGCTGGCCGAGGCCAACGCCGCCATCGCCAACGGCGACACGACGGTGAAGCTGATCCGTCCCTTCGGCGAGCTGCAGGCCGGCATGCAGCGCTTCGACACCCTGACCACCGGCAAGGACATCGACAAGGTGACCTTCGTTCTCGACGGCAAGGCGGTGCTCACCAAGCGCAAGCCCCCCTACAGCGTCGAGCTCGATCTGGGGAACCTCCCCCGGCCCCGCACCCTCGTCGCCAAGGCCTATGACGCCCGCGGCGGCGAAGTGGCCTCCGACGAGATGGTGGTCAACTCGGCGCCCAACCGTTTCCAGGTGCGCCTCGTGGAGCCGCGGAAGGGGAAGCGCTACAGCACCAGCCTGCTGGCCAAGGCCGAGCCCCAGGCGCCGGACGGCGGCGCCATCGAGCGCGTGGAGTTCTTCCTCAACGAGACGCGCGTCGCGACCCTCTACCAGCCGCCCTGGGAGCAGCCCATCGTGCTGCCCAAGGCCGAGGCCCTCGGCTACGTGCGCGCCGTGGCCTACCTGCCGGACGGCAGCTCGACGGAGAACCTGGTCTTCGTCAACGCGCCCGAGGACATGGCGGAGGTGAACATCAACTTCGTCGAGCTTTACACCTCGGTGCTCGACAAGCAGAAGCGGCCGGTGGACGGGCTGGAGCAGAAGGATTTCACGGTGACGGAGGACGGCACCAAGCAGGAGATTACCCGCTTCGAGAAGGTGACCAACCTGTCCATTCACGCCGTCGTGGCCCTCGACATCTCGGCGTCGATGGAGAAGAGCCTGGACAAGGCCCGGCAGGCGGCCCTGGAGTTCTTCCAGCGGACCATCCGGCCGAAGGACCGGGCGTCGGTGATCACCTTCAACGACCATCCCAACCTGACGGTGAAGTTCACCAACGATCTCCCCGCCCTGGCTGGCGGGCTCGCCGGCCTGAAAGCCGAACGCGGCACGGCGCTCTACGACAGCATCATCTTCACCCTCTACTACTTCACCTGCGTCAAAGGGCAACGGGCGCTGGTGCTGATCTCCGACGGCAAGGACGAGGGCAGCAGATTCACCTACGAGGATGCCATCGACTATGCCCGCCGGGCTGGTGTCACGATCTACAGCATCGGCCTGGGGGACGATGTGGACAAGCGCAAGCTGTCCAAGCTCGCCGAGGAGACGGGCGGGCGGGCCTTCTTCCTCAAGAACGTGGACGAGCTGGCAGGCATCTACACCAGCGTCGAGCAGGAGCTGCGCTCGCAGTACCTGGTCGCCTACCAATCGACGAACATCACCGGCGGAAATACCTTCCGGAGCGTCGAGCTGAAAGTCGGTAAGCCCGGTCTCGAGGCCAAGACGATCCGAGGGTATTACCCGTGACCATCTCAGCGCCCCTTCGGGGCTTTGACGCTTCAAGGCATCCCCACCCAAGACCCTCATCACCCCGGCCCTCTTCTCCCGACCCCCTCCACCCCCTCACCGGGAGAAGAGGGAGAACAGCCAGACCCCTCATCACCCCGGCCCTCTTCTCCCATCGCCCTCCCCCCAACCGGGAGAAGAGGGAGCAAGGCGGGGACGCCCCAGGGGTACCCCTCTCCCGGCGAGGGGGATGGGGTGGTCGGGAGAGGGGCAGGGGTGAGGGTCTTGGGCGGGGGGCTGGGAGGCGATGGGAGAGGAGGGCCGGGGTGATGAGGGTCCTGTTCCTCCTCCTTTTCCTTCTCCCCCTGCCGGTCGCGGCCTATCACCCGTACGACCGGGCGGTCCCCCCTGAGGAACGCGAAGCGGTCGCCAAGCTTGCCGAGAAGTACCGGGTGTGGTGGGAGGAGGTGGACATCCTTCTTACGGACGTGGAACGAAAGACTTTCCTTGCCCTGGAAAAGGACTATCAGCGGGATTCCTTCATCGAGAAGTTCTGGCAGGTGCGCGATCCTGTCCGCCGCACGGCCGACAACGGCTTCAAGGAGCGCTGGGAGGCCAACGTCCAGCAGGCTCGCGCCCTCTTTGGCGACATCACCGACGGTCGCTCCCGCGTGCTGCTGTTGAACGGCCCTCCCGACGAACGCGTCGAGTCCAACTGCTCCCTGATCCTGTGGCCCCTGGAGGTGTGGTTCTACCCGCCCAACGACAAGGTCGCGGAACCGTACGTCGTCGTCCTCTACCGCAAATGGGGCGCCGGCCCGTTCCGGGTGTGGAACCCTTCGGAAGGCACCGATGCGCTCTTCGCCTTCAGCGTGCTCGAAAAGGCGCCGGCGCGCGAGGTCTATGAGGGTCCCGCCCGGCATGGCCTGGAAGAGATCAACAGCATGCAGGGCGGCTGCGGCGACTACGATCACGCGAAGAAGATTCTCGCCGGCATCTATTGGGTCAATTCCCAAGGCACCCACTGGGACATGATGGAGGCGCGGCTGGCGGGCCGGCAGCCAGGGCCGGGACGCGAGTGGATCTCGACCTTCAACTCCTACTCGACGGACGTGCCCGCCGGTGCGCTCCCACTGGCGGCGAAGGTGGAGGTGAGCTTTCCAGGCCGCTGGCAGGGGCGCACGATGCTGATGGGTCTGGTCACCGTGCCGGCGGGCGCCGCCGGCCAGGCGGTGCTGGGCGAGGCCCGCTCCTACAACTTCCTGTTGACCGCCGAGGTGCTGCACGACGGCAGGCTCTTCGACAGCTTCCGATACAAGTTTGATCTGCCGGCTGCCGCGGTTCCGGAAGCGCTGCCGCTCTCCTTCGAGCGTCCGCTGCGGCCGGGCGATTACACCCTGGTGGTCAAGGTGGAGGACATCAACTCCGGCAAGGTTTTTCGCGACGAGCACGCCATCGCCGTGCCGGAAGCGGAGACTCTCGCCCCCACCGCCTCCTTCAAGCCGGCCTTTGCCGCCACTCCCGAAGCCGTAGAAGTGAACCGCATCCTGGCCGAGGCCAACGCCGCCTTGAGGAGCGGCGAGACGACGATCAAGCTCATGCCGCCTCCCGGCCAGCTCCAGACCGGCATGCAGCGCTTCGACACCCTGAGCACGGGCAAGAACATCGCCCGCGTCACTTTCCTCCTCGACGGCAAGGCGGTGCTGACCAAGAAGGCGCCGCCCTACAGCGTCGAGCTGGATCTCGGCCGGGTGCCCCGCACCCGGCTGCTGGGTGTCACGGCCTTCGATGCGGCCGGCGAGATCCTCGCCTCGGACGAGCTCCAGATCAACGCCGCCGGCAATCGCTTCCGCGTCCGTCTCGCGGAACCGCAGAAGGGGAAGCGCTACGAATCGAGCCTCCTCGCGCGCGCCGAGGTCGAGGCGCCGGAGGGCGAAGGGATCGAGCGGGTGGAGCTTTTCCTCAACGAATCGAAGATCGCCACGCTCTTCCAGCCGCCCTACGTTCACCCCGTGGTCCTCCCCCACGGCGAGCCCGTCGCCTACGTGCGGGCGGTGGCCTATCTCACCGATGGCCATTCCACGGAGAGCGTCGTCTTCGTCAACGCGCCGGAGAATCTGGAGGAGATGAACGTCGACCTGGTGGAGCTCTACACGACGGTGCTCGACCACGACGGCCACCCCGTCACCTCGGGGCTGGCGGCCAAGGACTTCGGCGTCACCGAGGACGGCGCCCACCAGCAGATCGTGCGCTGCGACCGCGTCACCGACATGCCGATTCACGCCGCGGTGGCGATCGACATCTCGGCCTCCATGGAGAAGAGCCTGCCCAAGGCGCAGGAGGCGGCCCTGCGGTTTCTCGAGGGGACGGTTCAGCCCCGTGACCGGGCGGCCATCATCACCTTCAACGACCATCCGAACCTGGTGGTGAAGTTCACCCGCGACCTGAAGGATCTCGCGGGCGGACTCGCCGGCCTCAAGGCCGAGCGCGGCACAGCCCTCTACGACAGCCTGGTCTACTCCTTCTACACCTTCAACGGCTTGCGGGGCCGGCGAGCCCTCCTCCTGCTTTCGGATGGCCGGGACGAGGGGAGCCGCTTCACCTGGGAGGAGACGCTGGAGTTCGCCCGCCGGGCGGGCGTCGCGGTCTATACCATCGGCCTGGGAGAGGACGTGGAGAAGAAGAAGCTCAGCCGGCTCTCCGAGGAGACCGGCGGCCGGGCGTTCTTCCCCAAGGACGCGGCCGAGCTGCCGGGCATCTACTCGACGATCCAGGAAGAGCTGCGCTCCCAGTACCTGATCGCCTACCAGTCCGCCACCCAGCGCAAGGACCCCGGATTCCGTACGGTGGACCTGAAGGTGGTCAAACCGGGGTTGGAGGCCAAGACGATTCGCGGGTATTACCCGTGAGGGTCGCCCCTGCCTCTTCGCGGGAGAGGCCCCCCGCCCAAGACCCTCACCCCTGGCCCCTCTCCCGCCCCCTCCCAACCCCCCACACCGGGAGAGGGGAACCCGGTTGGAGCGGTCTCGCTGTTCTCCCTCTTCTCCCGGTGAGGGGGGTTGGGAGGGGGCGGGAGAAGAGGGTCGGGGTGATGAGGGTCTTGGGCGGGGGGACTCCTCCGGCGAAGCTATATAGATAAGGTAGGATCTGCCCGATGCATCTCCGCCAAGCGCTCCTGGTTCTCCTCGCTTTTTCCTTGCTGCTCCATTCCGCCAACCTGTCCGCCCAGGCGCCGCCGCCCAAAGCCGCGGAAGTCGCGGACCTGGAGCCCCGCTACCAGCGGTGGCTCGAGGACGTGGCGCTGCTCATCAGTCCCAAGGAGAAGGCGGTCTTCGTGGCCCTGAAGAAGGACTACCAGCGCGACACCTTCATGCGCCGCTTCTGGGAGGTGCGGGACCCGTTCCCGCAGACGCCCCAGAACGAGCTCAAGGACCGCTGGGAGCAGCGGGTCGCGATCGCCCGTGAGCGCTTTGGCGGCGTTTCTGATGACCGCGCCCGCATGCTGCTGTTCAACGGCGAGCCCGCCGAGGTGTTTCCCGTTCGCTGCGAAGTGCTGATGCCGCTGGAGATCTGGTCCTACCCGGGCACTGAGCGCATCCGCGGCTCTTTCAGCTTGGTGTTCATCGCCTATGGGCGCGCGAACTTCAGGCTCTGGTCTCCGAACGACGGCCTTTCGCCCCTCCTTTCCGCCGACATGCGGGTGCCGGTGGACAACCCGTCCCAGGGTTATCGGGCCATCGCCGAGCTGTGCTCGCGGGGAGAGGACATCGCCTCCCGCCTGGCCGAAGCCCTGGATTGGCGGCGGATCGAGGCCACCCAGAAGCTCATCCCCAAGCCGGGCGAGGAATGGCTGTCCACCTTCTCCTCCTACGGCACGGAGCTCCCGGAAGGCGCCGCGACCTTTCCCGCCCAGGTGGACCTCTCCTTCCCCGGCCGCTTCGGCAGCCGCACGGTGGTGCAGGCGCTGGTGACCGTGCCGCGGGAGGCGGTCAAGTTGGAGCGGATCGAGGGCAGCCCGACGGCGAGCTACGTCTTCACCGTCGACGGCGAGGTGCTGAACAAGGACGAGCTCTTCGAGCACTTCCGCTATCGCTTCGCGATCCAGGAGTCCGAGGTGGCGGAGGGGAAGATTCCCCTGGTTTTCCAGCGCTTCCTGCGTCCGGGAAGCTACTCCCTGGTGCTCAAGATCGAGGACACGGCGGGCAAGAGCTACTTCCGCGAGCAGCGGGAGCTGGAAGTGCCGGTCGTTACCGTCGTGGCTACCGCGCCCTCGCCAACCGCCGTTCCGGCGACCGCGGCTCCGGCGGCGGCCCTGGCCGAGGCCAACGCCACTCTGAACACGGCGGCCACGCCAGCCACGCCGGGCCCTTCGGCAAGTGCAGCCGCGGACGAGCAGACGCTCCGTCTCCTGCCGCCGCCGCCGGGACTGATCACCGGCAAGGCGAGGGTGGAAGCCCTGGCGAACGGCGCCGGCATCGTGAAGGTGAGCTTCGAGCTGGACGGCAGGCCCGTGCTCACCAAGGGCAAGCCGCCCTACAGCGTCGAGCTGAACCTTGGCGTCCAGCCCCGCGTCCACACGCTGAAAGCCCTGGCCCTGGATGGCGCCGGGAAAAAAGTGGCGGAGGATCAGATCGAGCTCAACGCCGGTCCCCACCGCTTCGCCGTGCGCCTGGTGGAGCCCCAACCGGGCAAGGTCTATAAGTCGAGCCTGCGCGCTCAGGCCCAGGTCGACGTGCCGGAAGGGGACAAGCTGGACCGGGTGGAGATCTTCCTCAACGACGACCGCGTGGCTACCCTCTACCAGCCTCCTTTCACCCAGCCGATTCTCCTGCCGCAGCGCAAGGACATCACCTGGGTAAGGGCCGTCGCGTTCCTCGACGACGGCAACTCGACGGAGAGCACGGTGCTGGTCAATGCGCCGGAGCTCACCGGCCACGTGGACGTCCAGTTCGTGGAGCTCTACACCTCGGTGGTGGACGGCAAGGGCAAGCCGGTCCAGGGCCTGAAGAAGGAGGACTTCTCGATCGCCGAGGACGGCGCGCCGCAGCAGATCCGGCGCTTCGAGCTGGTGAAGGACGTGCCCATCTACGCCGGCATCCTGCTCGACACCTCGGCCTCCATGAGCGAGGCTTCGAAGCTCGACGAAGCGGTGAAGGGGGCGCTGCGCTTCTTCCAGAAGGTGATCACCCCGAAGGACCGGGCGTCGGTCATCACCTTCAACGGCCAGCCGACCCTGGCCGTCCGTTTCACCAACGATGAGACGGTGCTGGCCGGCGGCCTCGCCGGTCTCAAGGCCGACGGCAACACCGCTCTCTACGACAGCATCATCTACTCCCTCTATTACTTCGGCGGCATCAAGGGGAAGCGGGCGATCATCCTGCTCTCCGACGGCAAGGACGAAGGGAGCCACTACTCCTTCAGCGACGCCCTGGAGTACGCCCGCCGGAGCGGCGTCTCGATCTACACGGTGGGAATCAACCTCTCCACCCAGGAGGCTGACGTCCGTCTCAAGCTCTCCCGCCTGGCGGACGAGACGGGCGGCCGTTTCTTCTTCATCCAGAAGGCCAGCGAGCTCGAGCGGATCTACGACACCATCCAGAGCGAGCTGCGGTCGCAGTATCTCCTCGCCTATCAATCCACCAAGGAGAGGGAGCCGGGCGACGCCGAGAAGTTCCGCACCGTGGAGGTCAAGCTCGCCCGCCCCGGCCTCGAAGCCAAGACTCTTCGGGGCTATTACCCCTGAGCCTCCCCGCCCTCATCCTAGCTTCAGGCTCCCCGCGCCGCCGCGAGCTCCTCGCCGGCCTCGGCCTGCGCTTCACCGTCCGTGCCGTGGACCTGGACGAAACGCCGGGAGCCGGAGAGCCGCCGGAGGAGACCGTCGTCCGCCTCGCCCGCGAGAAGGCCGCGGCGCGGGCCGAGCCCGGAGAGCTTGTGCTGGCGGCGGACACGGTGGTGGTGATCGACGGCGCGCTGCTGGGCAAGCCCCGGGACGCGGAGGATGCCCAACGCATGCTGGCCCGAATCGCCGGCCGCGAGCACACCGTTCTCACGGGAGTTGCCCTCGAAGAGCCCGGCCGCAATCTGCGCGCCTCCGCCTTGGAGAGGTCCCGGGTTCGTATAGCGCCTCTAACCCAAGAAGAGATCGAATGGTACGTCGCCACCGGCGAGCCCCTGGACAAAGCCGGCTCCTACGCCATTCAAGGCCTCGGCGCCCTGCTCGTCGAGGAAGTCCACGGCAACTACACGAACGTCGTGGGCCTGCCGCTGCCGCTCACCCGCCGGCTTTTTCGGGAGCTGGGGTGGGAGTTGTTGGACTTTCGCTAGCCCGGCACCAGCACCGCGTTCTGTGGCTGCCAGCCTGCGGCACTCTCGCGTAGCGACTCCATCTCCTTCCAGTAGCCTTCGATCGCTTCCCGGCCGGCGCGGCTCAGGCGCGCCAGCGTCTGGGTCTTCTTCGCCACGAAACGCTTTTCGATCTCGACCAGACCACCCTCTTCGAGCTTGGAGAGATGCGAGGAGAGGTTCCCCTTGGTGAGGCCGGTGATCCCTTGTAGGAAGAGAAAGTCGGCTCGCTCGCAGGCCGAGAGCGCCGCCAGGATGGCGAGGCGGGTCGGCTCGTGGACCCGCCGGTCGAGGTTCGCGAGTTGCTCGAAGGGAGTGGGAGTCATGCCTGACCCTTCTCTGCCGGCTGCCCGAGCGCGCGAACGAGTTGCCGGTGATCGAGCAGGCCGGCAAGGACGAAGGCGGCGCCGCACAGGACCAATGTGATCGCCAGGCTGCCCAGCGGCGGCACGAAGACTTGAGCGATCCCGCCGATCTCCCGGTCGAACAACGCTTGCAGGACATACCCCAAGCCGGCGCCGACCGTTGCCAGCCCCAGCAACACGAGCCCGAGCACGAGGTGGTAGCCCTGAGACAGGCGATGTCCCCTCCAGAGCCAGGTGCCGACAAGGAGAGAACCGCAGAGGAAATACGCCGCCAACAACAGTGCGGAAGGTTCGAGCTTGAGGGTCGGAGCGCCAGTCAACATGACGGTTTGCGACGAGAGGCGCGACCAATCGGTCGGCTGATCGATGGCGACGACCGGGCTCATCACCCACAAGATCAAGAACGGAACGAACGCCAGCCCCACGAAAGCCCCGATCAGCCGTGCGACCGAGCTCAGAGTCCTTCGCGGAGCGGCGACCGCCATCGTCGGGCCGGCCAGATTCAAGCTGAGGACCGGCTCAAACCCGGGCGCCGGGGCGTCTACCTGTCCAAAGCGGGTTGGGTAGTACGACCTCAGGCGGACTCGCAAGAGGATCGTCCCCATCACGATCACCCCCGAGAGGATCAGTGCCGGGGCGCTATGAAACGCGGCGGCAATCGCCAGCCCGAGAAGCACCAAGCCGGTGGGCACCCAGAGTCGCAGACCCTGGAGCTCATTGAAGTGGCGAGTAACGAATTGGACTTGATCGAGATCTGCGGTCTTCATCGCGTGCCTCCTTGGCAGCAACCGGTCTACATTGCAAACCAATTATGCCAAGGAGCGATCAGGATGTCAACCGGTTTGCAAAGGAAACTCCAGAGTCTTCCCTACGTCGCCTGAATCGAGAATCCCCGGGATGACCCCGACGCCTACCGCCCCGGCTTCGCCGCCAAGATGACCTCCCGCCCTGCCAGGTAGAGCAGCACGGTCAGCACAGCGAAGGGTATCAGAGCCAGGAGGTCAGCACTCTTGCCGTCGAAGAAGGGGTTCGCGGCGGTCATGATCTCGGTCATCCGGTGGTCGAAGCCCGTCAGCCAGCCCTGGGAGATGGCGATCAGGATGCCGGCGATGGCGCCTCCCGCGATGTAGCCTGAGGCCATGAGGACACCGCCGCTCTTGTCGCCTTCGGCCTGCAGCTCCTCCTCGGTCAGATTGCTGCCCGCGAACTTCTTCTTCGCCAGCCAGCGATCTACCAGCCACCGCACCATGCCGCCGACGAAGATAGGACTGGACGAGGAGAGCGGCAGGTAGACGCCCACCGCGAAGGCGAGCGAGGGGATGCCCGACATCTCCAGCACGATGGCGATCATCACGCCCAGGAGCACCAGGCCCCAGGGGAGCTGGCGATTGAGAATGCCCTTGATGATGTAGGACATCAGCGTCGCCTTGGGAGCGTCGTACTTGTTGACCCGCGTGCCGTCCGGCCGCACCGGGTGGGTGCCGTTGATTCCCGGATCGACGAGGTAGACCGGCACGCCGGCGTCGTTGACGAGATACCGGCCGGCCGGGCCGCCCACCGTGTCCGTCTTCTGCCAGACCCGGTAGGTGGCGGCGTCGGAGCTCGACTGCGGACCCTGGAGCTTCTCGGTGCGCGTCGCCGAAAGGTCGGACGCCGGGGCGTGCAAGTCGGGCGCGTAACCCTGGGCGATGATGTGGCCGCTGGCTTTGTCGGCGAGCGGCACGTAGACGGTGGCGGAGTCGTTGAGCTTCAGCAGGATGGGACCGAGCACCAGGGCCGAGGCCAGGGCGCCGAACAGGATGGCCACCTGCTGGTGGCGCGGTGTGGCGCCCACCAGGAAGCCGGTCTTCAAATCCTGCGACGTGGTGCCGCCATTCGAGGCGGCGATGCAGACGATGGCGCCGATCGACAGCGCCGTCACGTAGTAGCTCGGGCCCGTCCAGCCGATGGCCAGGAAGACCAGGCAGGTCAGCAGCAGAGTCGCCACGGTCATGCCCGAGATCGGGTTCGACGACGAGCCGATCTCACCCGTCAGACGGGAAGAGACAGTAACGAAGAGGAAGCCGAAGATGATGATCAGCAGGGCTCCCAGGATGTTCCCCTGCAGATGGAGCTGCGGCACCAGCATGATGATCGCGATGAGGGCCACGATGCCGCCGACCACGACTTTGAGCGACATGTCCTGATCGGTGCGCAGGGTCGTCGCGCCGGCCCCGTTCGCTCCGCGGCCGCGGAAGTCGGCAAGGCCACCCTTGAGGCCATGCCAGATGGTGGGCAGCGAGCGGAAGAGACTGATGATGCCGCCCGCGGCCACGGCGCCGGCGCCGATGTAGAGCACGTAGGCGCCGCGGATGGCGTTGGGCTCCATCTGCGAGATGGGAACGGTGCCCGGCGGGATGATCCCGGTCGAGGCGCCGCCGAAATATTTGATCGCCGGGATCAGCACCAGGTAGGCGAGCACGCCGCCGGCGCACATGATGGAGGCGATGCGGGGGCCGATGATGTAGCCCACGCCCAGCAGCGTGGGATTGATCTCCACGGAGACCGAGGCGGCTTCGAAGGGCTTTTTGAAGACCTTCTCGGGCGTGTCCTTCCAGAGGTAGAAGACCTTCATCGCCGTGTAGTAGACGAAGCCGATGCCGAAGCCGGAGAAGATCGCCTTGGCGCCGGATTGAGGCACCGCCGCGGCGGGGGCGTCGCCGGTGAGGGTCGCCCCGCGGGCGGCGATGGCCCGTTCCTCGTCCGAGGCGCCGGCTTTGAGCACCTCGGCGCAGGCCGTGCCTTCGGGGTACTTGAGCAGGCCGTGCTGCTGGACGATGAGCGCCCGGCGCAGGGGAATCATCATCAGGATGCCCAGGAGGCCGCCCAGGACGGCCACCAGCATCACCCGCGTGAACTCCAGGTCGAAGCCCAGGATCATGATCGCCGGCATGGTGACGCCGACGCCAAAGGCGATCGACTCGCCGGCCGATCCAGCCGTCTGCACGATGTTGTTCTCGAGGATGCTCGCGCCGCGGAAGCCGACTCCCTTGAGCAGGCGGAAGATGGTCAGCGAGATCACCGCCACGGGAATCGAGGCGCTCACCGTCAAGCCGACCTTGAGCACCAGGTAGAGCGAAGAGGCGCCGAAGATGATGCCCAGCAGGGTGCCGACGATGAGCGGCAGCACCGTTAGCTCGGGCAGAATCACATCGGCCGGGATGAACGGCCGGAAAGCGGCAGGCGTCTCGACGGGCACCGGTCCGACGACGTCGGGATACTCTTGCGGGGGGATTTCGTGGATCGCCATCGGGCCCCTTTCGTTGCGCAGAGAACGCGGGTTTTCGGCTCCGTACCCTACCACAATGCCCTTCCCCGACGGAGGCGTCAACCCCTGTCAAGCAAGAAAAGGACCATTCGTTTCCCCTTGGGGAAATTGGGTCGCCGGCCCGTCAGGCGTCCACCGCAGGGGACGCCGGACGGATCCTGAGGATCAGGCCCAGCCTTTGACGGAGGTTCTCAGTTCACGGCGTGGGGAACTGCCAGCGAGAACGGGTCGATTTCCGCTTCGAAGCTTTCGCCGTTCTGGAGGACCATGCGGTAGGAGCCCTGCATGGCGCCCACCGGCGTCGTGAGGGGGCAAAAACTCGAGTACTCGAACTCCTCGCCCGGGGCGAGCACCGGCTTTTCGCCCACCACCCCCGGACCCTGGACGCGCTGGGTGTCGCCGTTGCCGTCGGTGATGAACCACTCGCGGCTGACGAGTTGCGCCGTCTCGGTGCCGACGTTCGAGATTCGCACGTGGTAGGAAAAGAAGTAGTAGCTCTCCTGGGGAGAGCTCCGCTCTTCGTCGTAGAAGGTCTCAACCTGGACCCGGATGCCACGGGTCGTCGTATCGCTCATAAGACTCCGAAGTATGTCACGGGACGGCTCCCCGACGCCGGGATACAATCCGCTCGCCCGGACGTTGGTCCGGATTGATCGGACGAGAGAGGAGCCGGAATGGGCTGGATGGCCAACCCCGAAAGCTGGATCGCACTGTTGACCCTGACCGTGCTCGAGATCGTCCTCGGCATCGACAACATCATCTTCATCTCCATTCTGGTGGGCAAGCTGGCCAAGGCGCAACAGCCGAAGGCGCGGCGTCTGGGCCTCGCCCTCGCCATGGTCCTGCGCATCGGTCTGCTGGCCTCGATCGCCTGGATGGCCCGGTTGACGGCGCCGCTGTTCTCCGTGCTCGGCAAGGGCATCTCGGGAAGGGACCTGATCCTGCTGGCGGGTGGGCTCTTCCTGCTCACCAAGGCAACCCGCGAGATCCACGAGAAGCTGGAGGGCGAGGAGGGGGAGGCCAGCTCGCGGGTAGCCGCCCGCTTCGGCGCCGTCATCGTCCAGATCCTGCTGCTGGACATCGTCTTCTCCCTCGACTCGGTGATCACGGCCGTCGGCATGGCCAACCATCTTTCGGTGATGATCGCCGCCGTGGTGATCGCCGTGGGAGTGATGATGTTCGCCGCCGGGCCCATCGGCGAGTTCGTGGCCCGGCACCCCACGGTCAAGATGCTGGCCCTCGCCTTTCTCATCCTCATCGGCATGTCGCTGGTCGCCGAAGGGCTTGGCCAGCATATCCCCAAGGGCTACATCTACTTTGCCATGGCCTTCTCGGTCTTCGTGGAATTCTTGAATCTGCGGGTGCACAAGAAGCGCCAGCCGGTGAAGCTGCACGAGCCGTATGTGTAGGGAAAGACCCTCATCACCCCGGCCCTCTTCTCCCGCCCCCTCCCACCCCCCCACACCGGGAGAAGAGGGAGACAGGCAAGGAAGCCGATTCGCGCTGCCTTCCCCCTCTCCCGGTGTGGGGGGGTGGGAGGGGGCGGGAGAAGAGGGCCAGGGGGTGAGGGTCCGCCCCGAAGGGGCGCTGTTTGTGGCTGGGTCAGCGCGTCGCCGGTTTGACACCGCCCCCGCCTTATGCGATTATCACCCCCCGCCTCCAGAGGAGGTGCGGAACGAAGGAACTGACGCGGGGTGGAGCAGTCTGGTAGCTCGTTGGGCTCATAACCCAAAGGTCGCAGGTTCAAATCCTGCCCCCGCAACCATCGACACAACCGCCGTAGAGGCGTTCCAAAGGTAGGGCCCGCGAGCTGCGGCCCTACCTTTTTTCCTTCCTGCTCGTTCCAGGCCGAATAGCAGGCAGGGTCTCTGGGGAGAGGGTCTGGTACACCGATGATCGGCATGGAACCGGAAGTCCCGCAGGAAGAGCGCCTCTCCGAGCGGGTCCGCAGAGCCCTTCTCGGCGCTCCACGCAACGTCGCAGACACTACTCAACTGCACAACATGACGCTGATCGCCTTCCTGGCCTGGGTCGGGCTGGGAGCGGACGGCCTGTCGTCCTCGGCCTACGGCCCGGAAGAGGCGTTTCGCGCCCTGGGCCAGCACACCTATCTGGCCGTCGGTCTGGCCCTCGCCACGGCGCTCACCGTGCTCATCATCTCCGCCTCCTACAGCGGCATCATCGAGCAGTTTCCCACCGGCGGCGGCGGGTACGTCGTGGCCTCCCACCTGCTGGGCCCCAAGATCGGCGTCGTTTCCGGCTGTGCCCTGGTGGTTGACTACGTTCTCACCATCACCGTCTCCATCGCCTCCGGCGGCAATGCCATCTTCAGCTTCCTCCCCGCGCACATGGAAGTGTGGAAGCTGCCGGCGGAGTACGCGGCCATCATCCTCCTCATCGGCCTGAACCTGCGGGGGGTCAAGGAGTCGGTGCAGGCGTTGCTGCCCGTGTTCCTGGTCTTCCTCGGCACCCACGCCCTGCTCATCGGCTGGTCGATCTTCAGCCACCTGGACGACATCCCCCAGGTCACTCGCCACCTCTCTGAGGGATATCACTCGGGCCTCCAGACTCTAGGGGGCCTCGGAATGATGATGCTGCTGCTGCGCGCCTACGCCCTGGGCGGCGGTACCTACACCGGCATCGAGGCGGTCTCCAACGGCCTGCAGATCATGCGCGAGCCGCGGGTGGCCACCGGCAAGCGGACCATGGTCTACATGGCCCTCTCCCTGGCTCTCACCGCCGGCGGCATCCTCATCGGCTACCTGCTTCTCAACGTCCAGCACTTCCCCGGCAAGACGATGAACGCCGTGCTCGCCGAGCGCGCCTTCGGCGCCTGGCATCTCGGCGCCATGCCGGTCGGCTACTGGCTGGTGCTGGTGACGCTGATCTCGGAAGGATTGCTGTTGTTCGTGGCGGCGCAGGCAGGCTTCATCGATGGCCCGCGGGTGATGGCCAACATGGCCGTGGACTCCTATCTGCCCCACCGCTTTGCCGCGCTCTCCGAGCAGCTCTCGATGCAGAACGGCGTCCTCTTGATGGGGATCGCGGCCCTCGGCATGTTGTTCTACACCCACGGTAACATCCAGACGTTGGTCTACATGTATTCGATCAACGTGTTCCTGACCTTCTCCCTTTCGCAACTCGGCATGACCCGCTTCTGGAAGGATCGCAAAAAGGTACGGACACGGAAGCGGCATCTCGCCATCCACATCGTGGCGTTGCTGCTCTGCGTGGGCATCCTGGTGGTGACGGTGTTCGAGCGCTTCCTCCACGGCGGCTGGGTGACCATCCTCATCACCTCCATCTTCGTGATGATCTGCTACGGCATCCACGGTCACTACCGCCGGTCGGCGGAGGGGTTGCGTCAGCTCGACGACATTCTCAGTACGCTGCCCGCCACCGGCGAAGCGAAGCTGAAAAGCCTCGACCCCAAGCTGCCCACGGCGGTGCTCCTCGTCGCAGGTTTCTCGGGCTTCGGCGTCCACACCGTGCTCTCAATCCTGCGGTACTTCCCCAGCCTCTACAAGCAGTTCATCTTCGTCTCGGTGGCGGTGGTGGATTCAGGCTCGTTCAAGGGCGCGGAAGAGATCGACGCCCTGAAGCAAAACACCGAAGAGGACCTTGCCAAATACGTCGACCTCGCCCGCCGCATGGGCTTCGCGGCGGACAGCGTCTACAGCATCGGGATCGAGGTCGTCGCTCAGGCCTCCGACCTGTGTGAGCAAGTTGCGAAGCTCTACCCCAAAGCCACGATCTTCACCGGCAAGCTGGTCTTCCGCCGCGAGCGCTTCTTCTACGGCATCCTCCACAACGAGACCTCGAAGATCATCCAGCGCCGCCTGCAGTGGGTGGGAGTGCCGATGGTGGTGTTGCCGATCCGAGCGAAGGTGTAGGGCGCCGGCGGCGTCCTCGCTGGTTGAGGTGCTGCAGGATAAGGTACTGTGGCTCGCCGTCACTTCGCAGCGGTGGGCGGCGGCCGGCGTCTCCGCCGTCTTCTTGGGGCGGGTCACCCGCGGGCGTGGGTTGATACCGAACTGGACAAGCTGATCGCTGGTGAAGCCGAAGGTTCCCCGCAGGTGCAAGGCGATCCGGGGCGCAGGTTCTCCCCCCGAGTTTTGTAGACGCCTCGGCGATCCGGGGAGATGGTGCTTTTGGGGCGGGTCTTTAGCGCCAAAGGTGCGTGATTCTTTAGCCCAGGCCAACGGACGCGACCACGCCGGTTAACGCGGCCCTTCAGGCCGCACGGAATTTGTGACGGTCTGCATACCCAGGGCGATGCCCAGGGCTTAAGGATCTCGGCCCTTCAGGCCGGGGAAGCCCGCCTTGCGGGCTGGGCGAGCGTCTGCCGACTCTCAAGTCGCCATCTTTGATCGCCGCGACTCGTTCAACAGACTCCAAATCCTCCCGGAGCCGTACAACTCTGATAAACTAGCCGTACGGGTGTAGGAGGAGCCATGGATACCGCCAAGCTGACAGTACGTCTACCTAAGAACGATCTCGAGTTTGCCAAGCAGTATGCCCAGGCACATCGCATCACGGTGACCGAGTTGATCGACCGATATTTGAGGTCGCTCCAGGCCGGCGTCGGAGCGATCCACCCGGAGGTCGAGAGGATCTCGGGCCTGATTCCAATGGACGTGGACGCCAGGGCTGAGTACCGGGAGCACCTCTTGGAAAAGTACCGATGAGGTTGATGCTCGATCTCAACATCCTCCTCGACGTTGCGCAACGGCGCGAGCCCTTCTACGCCGCTTCCGCCAAGGTCCTGAGTGAAGCGATCGAGGGACCGAACGTGGCCTGTGTTCCGGGGCACGTGCTGACCACCCTTCACTACATCGTCGCCAAGTATGCGGGTCAGGAGCACGCAGGTACTCTCGTAGATTGGGTCCTGGCCCACCTGGAGATCGTTGCCCAGGACCGCATCCAGTTCATCCGCGCGAGAAGCCTCCCTTTCAAAGACTTCGAGGACGCGGCAGTAGCCAGCGCTGCCGAGGCGGCAGGCTGCGACCTGATCGTCACTCGGAATGTGGCGGACTTTGGCTCGGCTCCGGTCCCGGCCGTCACCCCGGAAGAGTTTCTTCTCACCGCCTCTCAGGACTGACTCGGGTCGTTGGGCCGGGAAGCGGTCTCTGGGGCGGGCGGGTCTTTAGCGCCAAAGGTGCGTGATTCTTTAGCCCAGGCCAACGGCCTGGGAACACGGGATGCCACCCACCTTCCTCAGCCCTGAAGGGGCGCGATAGACGGACGCGACCACGCCGGTTAACGCGGCCCTTCAGGCCGGGGAAGCCGGCCTTGCGGGCTTGATTTGCTCGCTTCTCGTAGGAATCCCCGGCGGCAGGGAGCCGCCGGGGATTCAGGATCGTCGTGTAGATCGGCCGCAGCCGTCGAACCCTACCGCCGGCCCGCGGCGGGCGCCATCGTCTCGCCGGTCTTGGCGAAGCCGGTGACGATGTAGGTGCCGGAGCGCTGGTCCTTCTTGAGCTTGATGATCTGCTTGCGCTCGGCGTCCTCCAGCAACTCGGAGAAGGTGCTGTAGCCGTAGTAGCCCTCGTTGAAGGAGGGCTTCTTGCGCTGCATGGTCTGCTTGATCATCGAGCCCCAGAGGACGTCCTTGTTCTCGCGGACGAGGGCCTGGATGGACTCGATCATCAGGCTGAAGGCCTCGGCCGTCTTCTTGTTCAGGCCGTCGAGCTTGGGACCCTTCTGCGAGTCGCGCCAGACGTCCTCGTAGTAGATGAACTCGTCGCAGTTGTCCACCAGCAGGTTGGAGGACGAGTTCTTGACGCCGATGCCGATGACGTACTTGTTGTTCTCCTTGAGCTTCGACACCAGCGGCGAGAAATCGCTGTCTCCCGAGAGGATGACGAAGGTGTCGAGGTGCTCCTTGGAGTAGGAGAGGTCCATGGCGTCGACCACCATCTTGATGTCGGCGCTGTTCTTCCCCGAGTAGAACTTCTGCGGAATGTCGATCAGCTCGATGGCGGCCTCGTGGAAGGGGCGCTTGTAGTCGGAGTAGCGCTCCCAGTCGGCGTAGGCCTTCTTGACGATGATCTTGCCCTTTTCCAGCAGGCGCTCGAGGATCAGGGTGATCTCGAACTTGCCGATCTCCGAGTCACGGACGCCGAGGGCGATGTTCTCGAAGTCGCAGAACAGGGCGATCTTGCGCTCGTCGCCCGCGGACCGCTGGCGGTCGGGCACGGAGATGATGATCTCGCGCGTCATTCCCTCGAGCTCGCTGGGGTTGATGACGTAGCTGTCGGTGCCGCGCATCCGGTAGCCCGGCGAGGGCGCGGCGGCGGGGGAGTGGGCCGGCGAGTGGGCCGGGGCGTGAACCGGGGGGGCGCCGCGGCGGCGAGCCGCCGGGGCGGCGATAGGGGCGGGCTCTTCGAAGACCGGGCGGGGCTTTTCGTCCTCGTCGTCCTCCGTGCCGACGGTTTCCTGACCGGCCTGGGTCGCGGCGTCGGCGCGGCCGTTCCGGCGGCGGCCTCCACGGCGTCCACGTGACCGCCTGCGGCGGCTTTCAGCTGCCGCGGGGCTTTCGCCCTCCTTCTCTTCGCCTTCGCTGGCGGTGCCGGCGGCGCCGAGCTCCTCGGTGCCGCCATGGCCTTCCGGATCCTCGTCGTCTTCGTCGTCCTCGTCTTCGTCGTCATCCTCGTCGAAACGGGGCTCCTCGAAAGGGGCCTCCTCGCGGGCGAAGGGCGCGCCTGGCAGGGTCGCCGACTCGGCGGCCTCGACGAACACGGCCGCGGGCGCCGCGGGCTCCGGTTGCCAGATGGGTTCAGGGGTTTCGGCGTACCGCTCGAACGGCGGCGCCGGGAAGGGGGCGGGAGCGGCAGCGGGTTCGGCAGGCTGTTCAGCCTCCCGGGGTTCGGGCCGGCTCTCGGGTTTCGGCTTGTCTCGGTTTTGTTCTTCCAGGCCCTCAGCCGTAGGGCGCATCCACCATGGACTCAAATTTTGCTCCTTTTGCGCGAGCCCCTCCCTGGGGCTCGTCGGCGATGTCGGTCTTAGAGTGACTTTCGGGGCAAGCGTTCCAGCTTGCAAGCGAGCGGCAACAGACCGGGGGTTGAAGCTCGGGCCACGGACGGCGGGGGGAGGACCGAAGGCCGGAAATGAATCCTACCATAGATGCCAGGCGGATACAAATTTTTGAATCAATCGAGTGTCAATCGAGGTCAAAGGGCCGCGGGGGCCGCACGTCATCCGGTTCCTCCTGGGCGCGGCGCAAGGCCTCACGAAACTTCTCTTCCAGCAGCCGGTCGTGATCCTTCAGGGCGGCGACCTCGCGCTGGAAGACGTCCTCGGCGTGGGCCTTGTCGTCGTCGAGCCCCTTCAACAGGGAGTCGAAGTCTTTGCCGCCGGCAATGGGCTGCTTGGGTTTGCGGTGGCTGAGCACCTCGCCGGTGGCGACGTCGACCACCAACTCGGAGCTGCATTCAGGACAGCGGACGTTGAGCTTACGGTTCTCGTCGGCCATGGCCCCATTGTAGACAGATATCCGCCCGAAAGGCGCGTGGTAAATTACGCGGCATGACTGAGACCGAACGACTCCCCAGCCGCGACCAGGTCTGGGATCTCCTCTGCCAGTACACGGAAAAGGAGGGGCTGCGCAAGCACGGCCTCTCTGTGGAAGCCGCGATGCGGTATTACGCCCGCCAATGGGGCGAGGACGAGGAGCTCTGGGGCCTCACCGGCCTGATCCACGACTTTGATTACGAGCGCTGGCCCGACGCGGAGAATCACCCCTACCGCGGCAACGAGATCCTCGCCGCCCAGGGCTATCCCGAGACGATGCGCAGGGCCATCATGGGCCATGCCCCCTATACCGGCGTGCCGCGCGACACCCGGCTGGCCAAGGCCCTCTTCGCCTGCGACGAGCTTGCCGGCTTCGTGGTGGCCGTGGCCCTGATCAAGCCCAGCAAGAAGGTGGCGGACGTGGACCTCTCCTCGGTGAAGAAGCGCCTGAAAGAGAAGGCCTTCGCCCGCGGCGTCCATCGCGAGGACGTCTACGCCGGCGCCGAAGAGATCGGCCTGCCTCTCGACGAGCACATCCAGAACGTCATTCAGGCCCTGCAGGCGGCGGCGGAGCGGCTGGGGATGTAGGCCGGGCGCCCATTGCCTGCGGGGGCGCCCCCGCCCAAGACCCTCACCCCTGCCCCTCTCCCGCCCCCTCCCAACCCCCCACACCGGGAGAGGGGACCCGGTTGAAGCGGCCTTGCTTTTCTCCCTCTTCTCCCGGTGTGGGGGGTTGGGAGGGGGCGGGAGAAGAGGGCCGGGGTGATGAGGGTCCTGGGTGGTGGAGCGGTAAGGGAACGAAAAACATCACCCCGGCCACCAATCCCAGCGCCGCGATCACCAGGCCCCACACGAAGCCTGGCGGCCGGTAAAGCAAATCGAGTTGGCTCGTGCCGCGCGGCAGGCGGGCGGCGACGAACGTCGCGTCGAGGACGGTGCGGTGCGGCTCGCCGTTGACCAGCAGGAGCCAGCCGCCGTCCTGATAGACGCTGGTGCCCAGCCACTGGCGGCGGCGCAGCTCGGCGACACCGGAGATCCAGGTGTCGTCGAGGGTCTGGGTGAGCACGCCACCGGCCGGGTGCGGCGCGGCAAGGAAGAGGAGGGGAAGGGTCTCGATCTTCTCCCAGAGGGCGGCGGTCCGGTCCGCGAAAATCCGTCCCCACGGTGGCAGGAGCTTCGCGTCGAGGCGCGTGATCAGGAAGCGCACGGCGAGGCGTTGATAGAGAGGATCGGCCGGCGCTCCGAGCTCTCCTCTCTCGCCGGCACTGATCGGCTCGATGAAGTCCAGGTAGGCCTTTGGAGCCATGGGGCTGAAGACTCGTGCATCGGCGAAGTTGTAGAGCCCGGCGAGGTTGGGCGGCAGGACGTCCCCCAAGGCTCCCATGCGAAATCCCCTGACGGCGCGGATGCCGAGCCCGTAGTGGACGCCGTTCAGAGTCGGCGTCATGGGGAAAGCCAAGCGCAAGGGCATCGGAGGATTGGCTGGAACTACGAGATCCGCCACGACGAGCGACACGGCGAGAGCCGTAGCCACCGTCGCCGCGGTCCAGCGGTGGCGCCGCCGCAAGCGCTCCAGGGACCAGGCGACGAGGAACGCCAGCAGCAGGCTGAAAGGGACCAGTAGCTGCCAGCGGGCGAGGCTCCAGGGCGCCACGGCGTTGGGCATGTAAAGGAGCGTCGGGAGAATCAGGGGGGCTGCGACCACAGATGCCACGATCAGGGCTGTTCCTGCCCGGATCCCCAGAGCGCGGCGCATTCCGGCAGGCCGGCGGCGCAGCCGGTCCAGGAGAAACAGCAGGAGCAGCGCGCCCGCGCAAAGCGTCGCCTCGGGATCTCCACCGAGGAGAAGTCCGGCGAGGGCCAGCGTCAGCAGGAAGGCGCCGGCTTTCCCATGGCATTCCTCCTCGCACCGGAGCGCGGCGTAGAGGGCCGCGGGAAGGAAGGCTGCCACGTTGGCGACGGGCCAGCCCACCCAGAACATCAAGAAACCAAGACCGTAGACGAGGGCCCCGGCGACAGCCCTGCCGCCGTAAAACCCCTGCCTGTGGAGCCACAGGTAGGTGAAGATCAGGGCGACCCACATCCGCAGCGCCGCGACGAAACCCGCGGCCCGGGGTAGAGGGAGTGCAAGACCGAGGAGAGCCAGCGGCTGGAGCGCCTGGGCGGGAGGATCGGCGAGAAGCGGCATGCCCGCCCCCGCCCGCCGGTTCCACAGCGGCCAGCGCCCATCCTCCAAAGCGGTCCGCGCCGCGGCCTGGGCCGGCACGACGATCCGGAGCAAATCGCTTTGCAGCGGGTGGCTGTGATCCCGGGTGGGAGCCAGCTCCTGGAAGGGGACGTGCTCCCTGAGCTCGTCGAGAGGCAGCAGGACCTGGCCCCCAAAGAGCACCGGCGCGAAAAGCACCACCAGAATGACCGCGAATACTGCCAGTACTCTGCCTGGCACCGGGTCGAACCACCGCCGGAGCGCCGCGGCGAGAAACGTCCCGAGGAGCCCGAGCCACAGGCCGGGCAGCAGGTCCACCGGAGTCCAGTTGGTCACGGTGGGTCAGTCTAGCAAGAGGGCGGATCTACGCGGTGACGAGGGCTCCGGTAATTGCCCTTAATGCGTACTTTTCGCGGTGGCTTCGTTTCGCGACTCAAGCTCCTGACGAACCTTCGAGGCATGCTGCTCTATATACTCCTGCTGCTCCGCAAGGTTCATATCTCGCATGTCCGCACTCATCTTGTCGCGCACCTGACGCATGAACTGGACGGCATCGAAGCTCTTATTTTGCATGTTACAGCACCTCCTGTGGGCTCCTGATCTCTATCACAGGATATCCAAGTCGAAGATTCACCGAGTTATAGCCGCGGATCCGACCCAGGTTCACGATGTGCTTGAAATTCCAACTCACCAGAACGTCAACCTTCTTGACTGTCGCCGTCGCGATGTGCCGAGCATCTTCAAGATGAGCCGCTCCGATGACTCCGGCAACAAGGTATTCTTGGGCAAGCTCCGAGGCCTCAGCGTCGAATTTCACCTCTTCCAAGCTCTCCTCAGGCACCGCCTGAAGGACTTCGCGGACTTTGGGAGGCGCCCCAGCAAGCTCGGCCAAGGTCAAGTCCGAGAGGACGAGAATATCCAACCCTGCGTGGAATCGATCGAAGAGCTGGGATGAAAACACTGTGAATTCCTCATCCAGACAACCTCCGATGGCTGAGGTATCGGTGTAGATCCGGCGTCTCATCAGTCCCATTCTACTTCCCCCAGGCGTAGCTGTGGGCTCTGGAATCTCCACCCAGAGTCCCGCCCAGGTGATAGATTCCCCCATTCTATGTTCCGGGTCGTCGCACAGCTCTTCCGCTACCGCGGGCTCCTCGCGACGCTGACCTCCCGGGAGCTGAAGGCTCGCTACCGGGGCTCGGTGCTGGGCTTCCTGTGGTCGCTCGCCAACCCGCTGCTGCTGCTGGCGGTCTATACCTTCGTTTTCAGCGTCGTGTTCAAGGCCCGGTCGCAGGGGGCCGACCCGTACGCCCTGTTCCTGGTCAGCGGCCTGTTCCCCTGGATCTGGACCTCGGCCTCGACTCTCGAGGGGGCCATGTCCCTGGTGGCGAGCTCAGGGCTGATCCGCAAGGCGGTTTTCCCCGCCGAGCTGATTCCGATGGTCTCGGTCTTCGCCAACCTGGTGCACTTCCTCTTCGCGCTGCCCATCGTGTTCACGGCGCTGGTGGCGGGGCGGCTGCTGGGGTATCCGGTGGGGGGCGTGTCGGCGATCGCCCTGCCGGCGATCGTCCTCGTTCACCTCCCCCTGGTGGCCGGGCTGGCACTGGGATTCTCGGCTCTCACCGTCCACTTCAAGGACGTGCGGGATCTGCTCGGCAACTTGCTGACCCTGATGTTCTTCCTGACGCCGATTCTCTTCCCCCTGGACAGCGTCCGCCATCTCCCTTACGTCTGGTGGGCGGTACGCCTGAACCCATTCACGCCCTACATCCTGTCCTATCAGGAGGCGCTGTTCTGGGGCCGATTCCCGGAGCCCACCCTGTGGCTGCAGATGGCGACGGTGAGCCTGGTGGCCTGGTCGCTGGGAGCCGGGCTCTTCGAACGGCTGCGGGAGACGCTGGTGGAGGCCGCGTGAGCAAGCCCGGCGAGCGGGTCGAATCCGCAATCCCTGCCATCACCGTCGAGGGAGTTACCAAGCTCTACCGGCGGACGATGCCGGGCGACCGCCTGCGCACGCTCAAGAGCGCGCTGGTGGGCCGCAACCTCACCCGCGGGCTGCGGCCGGACGAGGCCATCGCCGCTCTGGACGGCGTGGACTTCACGGTGGACCGCGGCGAGGCGTTCGGCATCATCGGCGGCAACGGCTCGGGGAAGTCGACGATGCTCAAGCTGGTGGCCGGCATGCTCAAGCCCACGACGGGGCGGATTGTCGTCGCCGGCCGCGTGGCGGCGCTCATCGAGCTCGGCGCCGGTTTTCACCCCGAGATCTCGGGACGGGAGAACGTCTTCATCAACGGCGCCGTCCTGGGGCTCACCCGCAAGCAGATCGAGAGCCGCTACGCCGGCATCGTGGAGTTCTCCGGTCTGGGGGACTTCATGGAAGAGCCGGTGAAAAACTTCTCCTCCGGCATGTACGTCCGGCTGGGCTTCGCCGTGGCCGTCCACACGGACCCGGACGTCCTCTTGGTCGACGAGGTCTTGGCGGTGGGCGACGAGGCGTTTGCCCATCGCTGCCTGCGGCGGATCGAGGAGTTCCTGGCGTCGGGGAGGACTCTGCTGCTGGTGAGCCACAGCCTCGACTTGGTGGAGGGCGTGTGCGATCGCGTGCTGTGGCTGGATAACGGCCATCAGCGATTGGTGGGAGAGCCCCGCCGGGTGATCGACGCTTATCGCCAGGAGGTGGCCGAGAAGGAAGGCGAAGAGCATAAGGCGGCCCGGCAGCATCGCCAGGAGGAGACGGGCGGCGAGGCCTCGGAGCTGCGTTGGGGCTCGCGGGAGGCTGAGATCACCTCGATCCGTCTGCTCAACGGCGGCGAGGAGCGCTACCATGTTGAGAGCGGCGAGCCGGTGGTTTTCGAGATCCGTGCCCTGGCCTCCCAGCCGCTGGACGACTTCGTTTTCGGTGTCGCCGTTGCGACTCCCCGCGGCACTGAAGTCTGGGGGACGAACACCGACCTCGAGGGCTACGTCCCCGGCACCTTTGACGGCGAGGCCACGGTGCGCCTCACCTGCCCCGCCCTCCGCCTCGGCCCCGGCGACTACGTCGTGGACGTGGCCGTCCACTCCAAGGAAGGCGCGCCGTACGACTACCAGCGCCGGGCCCTGGCTTTCACGGTCACGGCGCGCTCCGGCGGGATCGGGACGTACCTGCCCGAACATCGCTGGGAGTTTATGGGCGGCGTGAAGTGGGCGGGGCGGAAGAAACTGGATCCCGGGCCCTGAGGGCCTTCCGTCCGCGGGCTGGCCGAGGTGAGGCCAAGGTAACTCACCTCCGGATGGGATAGCATGCGGGAACAGCCCAACCAAGGAGATCCCCGATGGACGAGCCCGAAGCGGGTTTCAACGTGAAGATCACCGACGACGAGCTGAAGGGCCGGTACTCCAACCTGCTCCGCATCACTCATACGCGGGAGGAGTTCATCCTCGACTTCATCAACCTGGTGCCCCCGCAGGGGATCGTCTCGGCCCGGATCGTCACCAGCCCGGGACACCTGAAGCGGATCATCGGCGCGCTGAGCGCCAACCTGGAGCGCTACGAGAAGACCTTCGGTTCCATCCAGGAGGCACCGGAGCCAGGCGAAGACGGCAGCATCCATTAAGCAGAGGTCGTAAAAAGAGGGCGCCGAACCTACAAAGAGGGAGGCCGCCGAGTCGAAATGGCTGGAGGCAATCGAGCGCTGAGACGGCCTGTCGCCGTCCTGCCCCTGCTGTTCCTGCTACTCCCGGGCTGCCAGTCCGCCTCGCCCCGCCCCGGCGGCGGTTTGGACGAGGGACCCACCCGCTGGCTCATGCTGCCCGACGAGCTTCACCAGTATCGGCGAATTCACTCAACTCGCGAGACGGTGGATTTCAACGAAGCCTTTTGGCGCCGGCGCAATCCCGACCCGACGACGCACAGCAACGAGTTCCTCAAGACGTTCTACGAGCGGGTGGACGCGGCCGACCGCCTCTACACTGAGGACGGTGTCCGCGGCAGCCTCACCGACCGCGGCCGCGCCCTGATCCTCCTCGGTCCTCCCCCGGTGCTGCGTTACGGGCAGAAGAAGGTCCCGGTCTGGGAGCCGGGCCACCCCGGCTCGCCGGCCAACGTCCACGCTCACGATCTCGTCCTCGAGTCCTGGGTCTATCCTGTCGCCGAGCTGCCGCCAGCCCTGGCCGAGCGCATCCAGGCGGACGAGTCGCGGCCGGACATCGTCCTCGTCTTCGCGGAGGAGGCTCGCCATTCGCACCTGATCGAAGGCGAGAAGTACCTCGAGCTCGCCGCGCGCGCGGCGGTTCGGGAGTAGACGCGGAGTGCTCAGAAGCTGGCCGGCGCCGCGGTGATTCTCTCCGGGCTCGTGCCAGATCGGCGAGCTCCTGGAACGGGACCCGTTGCGATCGGAGGAGCCGCGGAGTGACCCTTTTGCAGGGAGCCGCGCTTACGCATCGAGCCGCGCATGATGCCAACGACGATCCGCAGGTCGTCCTGCCGCAGCAGGAGCCGAAGGCGCTCGGTTGTGCCTGCGATCGAAGTGACATCTCCCAGGTCTCTCAGAGCCCGGAGCTCATCGTCGCCGATCAGGCTCCTGAGAAGGTGCTCGACGTCGAGGATCGAGGCCACTTCGAGCGTCAGGGAGACCATCGATTCGTAGACTCCCACCGCCGCCGGCTTGGCAGCCGCATTCCATGTCCAGAGATGAAGCAGCTCGAGCTCGGCTACGGCTTCGCTGAGCAGTGTCTCCCGCTGGCAGAGAAGGTTGAAGTCTGCCAGGTGAAGGGCGCGGCGATTGCTGGAGTCGAGGAGGGTCCCCAGGGCACTACGTAGCAGGATCAGCGGCACGAGGGCGTAGCGGTCGATCCGCTCGTGCGCGCGCCAGGAGGTGATCCAGGCCGCGAACAGTTGCTCCCTTCCCAGCTTCTCAAGAAGGTTTCCCAATTGGCGAAGAGCACTCAGCGAGGCGTGGGCCGACCGCGCTTCGAAGGCTCTCTCCGGAAAAAGGAGGTGCTCGGTAAACACGCGGTTCGAGTGGTCGCCGGCGACCAGAGCGGCGGTCGCGCCAATGATCGCGTCGCAGTACTTTCCCTTGACCTCGGCGATCAGCTCCCGCAAGTGCATGGCTTCGCTCGGATCCGAGACCAAGATGTGGGCGCGTTCGCAACAGCGCCGCAGCCTTTCGAGGTCTTGGCTCAGGACCGAATGGACCAGGTGCAGAGTACGCAGCGCCCCGGCAGCCGGGGCCAGTGCATCGAAGGGTTCCGTCGCACGATCCAGAGATCCTTCCAACCGCGCGGAAAGCTGATCGATCGCCGACACCAGGTCCATGGCCATGGCCGCGAGCTCACCGGGATGCTCCGGCCCGTCATAGAGCCGCTGCCAGGGAACTGAGCGCTCGAGGCCGGTGACCCACTGCCGAGCATAGTCGTAAAGACGCTGCTGGAAGGGCTCGGCCTTGGAGAGGATGGCGATCAGCATGCGCCGCCGAATCGACGCCGCGGAATCGAGCGAGAAAGGCGAATTATTCATGGCTTGCTCCTTGGTGGCGCCCTGACCAATCACGAGGATCAGATCGGACGGATGTTGAAACGAGCAGGGCGCCGCCGGCGTGCGACGACCGGTCTGAACCAACAGAGCCCCTCCAATCGGCTGGCACTGGGGACCTCCTTCGGAGACCGCAGGAGGAACACCTTCGACGAAGCTCCGGGTTGCGCCGGACACGCCTGTACATTCCGTCCTCGAAGACTTCGAAGCGCCCTTTTCCGGCACCCTTCGCAGCGTAGAGGGCCACGTCCGCGTCCCGTAGGAGCTCGCCCGAGGAATACTCTCGGGCGCCGGTGATGGCGACTCCGATGCTCATCGACACCGTGACTTCCTGGTCACCCAGCAGGATCGGGGTCCTCATGGCGACGAGGAGGCGCTCCGCGAGCTCGCTCAGTTGCTCGCCGTCGAGGCCTTCGAGAAGCACCGCGAACTCATCGCCGCCCAGCCGCGCCGCGGTGTCCTCGGAGCGCAGGCTTGAACGCAACCGCGCAGCGACCTCGCAGAGGAGGTGGTCGCCGGCTTCATGGCCGAGCCCATCGTTGATCTTTTTGAAGTCGTCGAGGTCGAGGAAAAAGACGGCTATGGGTGCCTGCCGGCGGTTGGCCGCGACCAGCGCCCGGTCCAGGAGGTTCTGGAACAGGGCGCGATTGGCGAGCTGGGTCAACGAATCGGTGAGCGCCTGATGGCGAAGCTGCTCTTCCAGGACCCTGCGTTCACTGATGTCGCGATAGTTGATCACGATGCCGCGAACGTTCGAGTCGGCGAGGAGGTTCGTCGCGCTCAGCTCGATCCACCGCCAGGAGCCGTCGGCATGCCGAATGCGGAGCTGCTCCATGATGATCGCTTTCGGGTAGTCCAGAGCCCGCGAGAAGGCCACACGCGCGCGCTCCAGGTCCTCGCTATGGATGTTTTTGAAGCACTCCAAGGCCAGCCGGTCGTCGGGTCTATAGCCCAGGACCCGCTCGACGGAGGGGCTCAGGTAGCGAGTGGTGGCGGAGGCATCGACGAGAACGATGACGTCCGAGGAGTTCTGTACCAGGGAACGGAAGAACACTTCGCGGCGTACCCGTTCTTCGGCGAGGCGGAGCTCGCTCGCCCGCTTGATTCTCTGGGTGGCGAAAATGAGCAGTGCGATCAATAAGGCCTGTCCAGCGATGGCGGCGGACGAACCGATCTTCGCAGAGTGAAGCGCTGCGCTCGATTCGGCGCCATAGAAAGTAGTCGCCTCGGTCAGGGCTTCAACCGCCAAAAGGTAGCTTGGATCCGAACGATGGTGTTGCCATTCTTCTGACCTCGGATCTTTGTTCCGGAGGAGACGAAAATCCTCCTCCGCGTTGCGCAGGTACTCCATTGCCGCCTCGCGCACGTTGTCAGCGGCTTTGCCATGAGGATCGAGCCGGCTGAGTGCCGCCAGAGCAGCGAGGAGCCGAGCCTGAAGCTGGGCTGGGTTCAAAAAGGGTTGTTCCTCCGCGTCTTCTTCCGCAAGGCGGATTCCGCTGGCCTCCGTGCCGATCTCGGCCAGCACGAGCTGCGTTTGCCGACTCGCGTCCGCGTGTTTGGTGAATGAGATCACGGCGAAAGCTGAGAGGCTTGCAATGATCACCACGCAGGGAATCGTCCACAGGAAGTTGAATTGGCGATCGGAACCCGGTACCGATTTCGACATCCACTTTGACAGCTTCATTGCGAGGATCCTCTCAGGTACAGTTGCCTCGGCATTTACCCTCTTTCGAGACTCTTCGAGCTTAGGTGACCGGGATAGGAGGGGCCTATCGGGCGAGCGCCCAACGTTGTGTCGGATGAACGGCCGAACCGTGTAGGGTTTCGTCCTACAGGTGGAAGTGGTAAGAAGACTCCCAACTTGGTTCGCGGAGGTTTGACATGAATTCCGAGATCACCGTGCCTCGACGCAACTGGTGGCAGCGCAACTGGAAGTGGTTCGTTCCCACCGGTTGTGCCCTGATCCTGGCGTTCTTCGCTACGTTCGTCTTGTCGCTCGTCTTCTTCGTCTTCTCGGTAATCCGCCGTACGGACGTCTTCCAGGATGCCCTCGACAAGGCCAAGGCGAATCCCCAGGTTCGCGCCGAGCTCGGCGAGCCCATCCGTGAGGGTTGGTGGCTCAGCGGCAAGGTGAGCTCATCGGGACCGTCCGGCGACGCGGACATCTCAATTCCCCTCAAAGGCGCCAGGAAAGACGGCACTCTCTACGCCGTCGCCCACAAGTCGGCGGGGGAATGGACCTACGACCGGCTGGAGGTGGCGGTGGACGGCCGGACGGAGCGAATCAAGCTGCTGGACGCGGTGAGGGGGGACTCGGCGCCTTGAAGGGCTCCTCCCGCTTGGCTCTGAAGAGGGGGGTGTGCCATCATGGCCCCTACTGAAGGGAGGCCGCCGATGAAGATGAAGGTCACGGACGAGGGTTTGACGATACCCAAGCGCTTGCTGGAAGGAACCCAGGAAGTGGAGGTCCGTCAGGAAGGGAGCCGCCTCATCGTGATCCCACTCCAGGAGGAAGATCCCATCTGGGGTCTCGGCTCCAATCCTGTAACCTGCGAAGCACCCGATGCCTCCAGCCAGCCTGATCGGTATCTCTATGGTTTCACTGAATGAGCGCGTTTTTTCTTGATACAGGGTATCTAATCGCGCTTGAAGCGGCGGACGATCAGCATCACAAAAAGGCTCTGCGACAGTCCCTTACCTTCGACTACCATTTTGCCCAGGCGGGCTTCCGGGTTTTGCCGGGCTCATGAAAAGGAGAAGCCATGCGTTCAGCCCTTGCTAGCGTGGTCTGTCTGGCGGTGCTGACGGCGCTGGCCACCGTCGCCGTGGTCGAGGCTGCAGAGCCGAAAAAAACACCGAAAAAGCCCGGGGAGGAGCTGCGAGTCGTGCCTGACATCCAGAAGCGGATCGCCCAATTCGCTCCCACCCCGTTCTCTGCGGACCTCTCGTCGTTGACGGCGGAGGACCGCAAGGTGCTCGACAAGCTGATCGAGGCCGGAAAGCTGATGAACGAGATCTTCCTGCGCCAGGCGTGGACGGGCAATCCCGCCCTGCGCGAGGAGCTGAAGACGCTCAAGGATCCGAACGCCGCGGCGGCCCGCGAGTACTTCGACATCAACTTCGGCCCCTGGGACCGCCTGGCCGAGCGTCAGCCCTTCCTGGGCAACAAGACCCGGCCGCCCGGGGCGGGCTACTACCCGGAGGACGTCACCAAGCAGCATTTCGACGCCTGGATCGCCAAGCATCCGGGCGACAAGGACAAATTCACCTCCACCGTGACGGTGATCCGCCGCGGCAAGGACGGCGGTCTGGTGGCCGTGCCCTACTCCCAGGAGTACGCGCAGTGGCTGAAGCCCGCAGCGAAGGTGCTGAGGGAAGCGGCGGCGATCGCCGGCAATGCCTCGCTCAAGAAGTTCCTGGAGCTGCGGGCCGGCGCTTTCGAGAGCGACGACTACTACGCCTCGGACGTCGCCTGGATGGACCTCGACGCACCGGTGGAGGTCACGATCGGTCCCTATGAGACGTACGAGGACGACCTCTTCGGGTACAAGGCCGCCTTCGAGGCCTACGTCACCGTGAATCTGCCCAAGGAGTCGGCCGCGCTCGCCCTCTACAAGGAGCGCCTGCCATGGCTGGAGCGCAACCTGCCCATTCCGGACGCGGACAAGAACCTGAACCGCGGCACCGAGAGCCCCATCCGCGTGGTCGACCTGGTCTACGGCGGCGGCGAAGCCCAGGCCGGCGTGCAGACTGCGGCCTTCAACCTGCCCAACGAAGAGCGCGTGCGCGAGGCCAAGGGCTCGAAGAAGGTCATGCTGCGCAATACGATGAAGGCGAAGTACGACCGCATCCTGATCCCCATCGCCGGCCTGGTGCTCGATCCCGCCCAGGTGAAGGACGTCTCCTTCGATGCCTACTTCAACGAGACCCTCCATCACGAGCTCTCCCACGGCCTGGGGCCGGGCACCATCACGGTGAACGGCCGCAAGACCGAGGTGCGGCTGGAGCTCAAGGAGCTGTTCTCCACCCTGGAGGAGGCGAAGGCGGACGTGATGGGTGTCTACAACATCCTCGCCCTCATCGAGCACGGCGACATGCCGGCCGCGCTGCGCCAGGCGCTGGAGCCCACCTACGTCGCCGGCCTGTTCCGCGCCGCCCGTTTCGGGGTGGACGAGGCCCACGGCCAGGGCGTCGTGTCCCAGTTCAACTACTTGATGGCCAAGGGGGCGCTCCAATTCGATGCCCAGGGCCGGGTGCACGCCGTCTCCGAGAAGTTCCCCGGCGGCATTCGCGACCTCCTGCACGACATGCTGGAGCTCCAAGCCCGGGGCGACTACGAGGGCACGAAGAAGTTCCTCGACACCTACGGCAAGCCCTCGCAGGCTCTGCGGGACGCCATCGGCCGGCTGTCCGCGGTGCCGGTGGACATCAGGCCGCAGTACGCGGCGGTGAAGTAGCTTTTCCTGGAGACTACTTCACTCCCAGCAGCTCCACTTCGAAGATCAGCGTCGCGTTGGGCGGGATCACGCCGCCCGCTCCGCGGGCGCCATAGCCAAGGTTGGCGGGGATGGTGAGGCGGCGCTTACCGCCGACTTTCATGCCGGCGACGCCTTCGTCCCAGCCGCGAATGACCTGGCCGCCGCCGAGATGGAAGCTGAAGGGGCTGCGGCGGTCGAGGCTGGAGTCGAACTTGGTGCCGTTCTCCAACCAGCCGGTGTAATGGACGTTGACGGTCTGGCCGGCTTTGGCTTCCTGGCCCTGGCCGACTTCCAGGTCGGTGTACTTGAGGCCGGACGGCGTGGTGGTTTCTCCTGCTGCTTCTGCCATGGCGGATGATCTCCCTTTCAATTTCACAGCTTAGCGCACGGCCAACAATTCGAACTCGTAGACGAGCACCGCGTTGGGGGGCACGACGCTCCCCACTCCCTGCTTGCCGAAGCCCAGCTCGGGGGGAATGACGAGCCGCCGCTTGCCGCCGACCTTCATGCCCATCAGGCCCTCATCCCAGCCTTTGATGGCGTCGCCGGCGCCGAGGCGGAACGTGAAGGGACGGTCCTCAATGCTGGAGTCGAATTTGACGCCGCTCTCCAGCCAGCCCGAGTAGTTGACCTCCAGGACCTTGCCGGTATCGGCGGCGTCGCCCTGGCCGAGCTTGAGGTCGGTGTACTTGACGCCGGAGGGCAGAACAACCTCATGGATCTCCGTAGGGTTCGGGCTGGGGTTCGGTTGTGCGAAAGTGGGGAGCGAGAGGAGAAACGGTCCCACCACCGCCAGCAGGCTGGCGGCGAGGGCGCGTGGAAGGAGCCGGGATGGCATGGACGGTCCTCCTCGATTGAAACGGCGTCCGTTCTCCAGATAGGGTGCGTGACTCCGATTCTACGTCAAGCGGCCCGCCGGACCACCTTTCCCCCCTTCACGACGGCGGCGACGGGGTTGATCCCATAGTGGTAGACGAGGTGGAGGAGGTTGGGCGCCGCCAGCAGGACCAGGTCGGCCCGCTTGCCGGCCTCGATGGTGCCGATCTCGCCGCCCAGCCCCAGGGAGCAGGCTCCATTCAGGGTGGCGGCGGTAAGGCTCTCCTCGATGGTCAGGCCCAGCTCCAGGACCGCCAGCACCACCACCATGGGCATGGACTCGGTGTGGGACGAGCCGGGATTGCAATCCGTGGCCAGGGCCACGGGCACACCGGCCTCGATCAGCTTGCGGGCCGGGGCGTAGGTATGTTTCATGAGGAAGAAGCTGGTGCCGGGAAGCAGCACGGCGGTGACGCCGGAGCGGGCCAGGGCCTCGATCCCAGCGTTGGACACGGCCATGAGATGGTCGGCGGAGAGGGCGCCGAGCTCCGCGGCCAGCTCGGCGCCGCCGGAATCGGCGAACTCGTCGGCGTGGAGGCGCGGCGCCAATCCGTGGCGGACTCCAGCTGCGAGCACCCGGCGCGACTCGGCGGCGGAGAACACTCCCTTTTCGCAGAAGACGTCACAGAACCGGGCGAGGCCCGCCTCGGCGGTGGCCGGGACGATCTCGTCGCAGATCTGATCGATGTAGCGCCCGCGGTCCTGCCGCAGCTCGGGCGGCACCTCGTGGGCGGCCAGCAGGGTCGGCACCAGGTCCACCGGATGCTCGGCAGCGGCCCGGCGGATGGCGCGGAGCTGCTTCAGCTCGTCGCGTTCGTTGAGGCCGTAGCCGCTTTTCGCCTCGGCGGTGGTGGTGCCCCAGGCGAGCATCTGGTCCATTCGCCGGCGGACGTTGGCCACCAACTCGTCCTCGCTCGCCCCCCGGGTGGCCGCCACGGTGGCGAGGATGCCGCCGCCCGCAGCCGCGATCTCCTGGTAGGTCGTGCCGGCCAGCCGGGCCACGAACTCCTCCTCGCGGCTGCCGGCCCAGGGCAGGTGGGTGTGGGGATCGACGAACCCGGGGATCAAGGTGCCGCCTCGCCCATCGAGCCGTTCGGCCGCCGGCAGCTCGCCGAAGAGCCGGCGCCGTTCCCCTGGATCGCCGGCAAAGGCGATCCGCCCGTCGCGGCACAGCACCTCGGCGCCCCGCAGACGGCTCACCCGCCGCTGGTCGGCTCCCCGCCGCGGCGAGGTGCCGGTCGGCGTGGCCACTTCGGCGAGGTCATGAATCAGGAGATCGGCCATGGCCGAGGATTCTAGCTGAGGCCCATATGCGCCCGGCCAAGCTCGCGTACCTGGGAGCGCAGCCAGCCCTCCACCTCGGACCATTCAAGGGGCACCGCGAGGCGGGGCATGGGATCGCCCTCGATTTCAGTCAGGTCGGCGAGGCCCTTGAGAGCCTGCAGGGGAAAGTCGCGGACGTGACCGAACTTATCCCCGGCGAGCTCGAGGAGGCCGTCGAGGGGGATCTCGCGGTAGAGGAGATAGAGGTCCACGAAGTCGCGGCGGCTGGCCCGGCTGATGATGGCGCCGAGCTTCATCAGGCCGAGATCGGCGGCCGAGATCACGGCGAGCCCGGCGAGGTCCGAGAACGGCTGGACGAGCGGATAAGGGTAATAGAAGAACCGGACGCCCACCCCGCCCATGCGGACGAAGAGATAGCCGTCGCGAGCGGTCTCGACCTCCGTTTCGGGAGAGAGGGCGAGCAGCGACGCGAGCAGGTCGCGCCGGTCCGGGCTGGTGAGCCGGTTGGCGTTGGAC
>Ga0134121_10000372_pt1 | contig 52179 bp, 38 predicted proteins | sample KB301_FD_96463 | JGI IMG/M metagenome (GOLD analysis project Ga0134121, IMG submission 96463) | Terrestrial soil microbial communities without Nitrogen fertilizer from Kellogg Biological Station, Michigan, USA - KB3-0-1 | ecosystem: Environmental > Terrestrial > Soil > Unclassified ...
CGGCACGCCGGGGAAGCCGACGTGCAGGTCGATACGGTCGTAGACCAGGGGCACGCCGAGCCGGCGGGCCAGCTCGCTGCCGAGCTCGGCCCAGAAGGGGAGCTGCACCAGCACCATCAGCGGGCGCTCGTTGCGCAGCCCGGCCAGGATGGTCTCGGCGAGCCACGCCGCGGTGGCGGGGCAGAGGGGCTCGCGATACGGGTCCGGCCGGCCCGGCACGCGCACCCGCAGCACGTGCACCCGGCCCTGCACGTGGGTGAGCTGGCGGGCGGGCAGGAGCCGGCTGCGCAGGAAGCCGTCGACGTAGAGCACCGGGTGACCGGCCCGGGCCAGGGCCACCGCCAGGTGCTGCGGGCGCTGATAGCGATACTGCCAGGCCACGGCCGGCAGGTAGAGGATGGGAGGCTTGGAGCCGCCGAGCGTCGCGTCCAGGTCCATGGCGGGCATCGCCAGCTCCACCGGGTGCGGCCGCGACCTGCCGAGCCGTCCGAGCCGCCCGAGACCTCCGCTGCGCAGACCGCGCAGCGCCGCGCGGGCCAGGCGCTCGACCTCGCCCGCGGCGGTGAGAGCCCGGTGATGAGCCCGGGCCGGATAGGAGAAAGATCGACTCATGGCGCTGGGTGGTACACTTCGCGCTCCCCGTATCGCGGCGCACCGCTGGAGCTTGTTTTTTGTCCTTGCCGATCGATTCCACGAAACGCAGCCTGAAAGTTTGCGTCGTCATGCCGGCCTACAACGCCGAGCGGACTCTGGAGCGCACCTGGCGGGACCTCCCCCTGGACTGGGTCGACGACGTCGTGGTGGTCGACGACGCCAGCCGTGACCGCACGGTGGAGGCAGCCCGGGATCTCGGGCTGCACGTCCTCGTCCATTCCCGCAACCGGGGGTACGGCGGCAATCAGAAGACCTGCTACCGGGAGGCTCTCGCCCGCGGCGCCGACGTCGTGGTGATGGTCCACCCCGATCATCAGTACGATCCCTCGGTCGTCCCGGAGCTGGTGACGCCGCTGCTGGCCGGCGAGTGCGACGCGGTCTTCGGCAGCCGTATGCTGGGCCGGCCGCTCGAGGGGGGCATGCCGAAGTGGAAATACCTGGCGAATCTCTTTCTCACCGCGGTGGCCAACGCTACTTTCGATGCGTATCTCTCGGAATACCACTCGGGGCTGCGGGCCTACAGCCGGCGCTATCTGGAGTCCGTCGACCTGGAGAGCAACTCCGACGGCTTCGTTTTCGACACTGAGATCATAGCGCAAGGAGTATGGAAGAACATGCGGTTTCGGGAGATTCCAATCCGGACCCGCTATTTTCCGGAAGCCTCCCAGATCGGCCTGGGCCGGAGCGTTCTCTACGGACTCTCCGTGCTGGGGGTGCTGACGCGCTACAAGATGCAGGAGATGGGCGTCGCCGGCAGCCGTATCTTCGGCGATCCTCCCGTGGTGGCTCAGCACAATCCAAGCTCCCGGTAAAGATCGGCGAAAGCCTGCGCGGCGCCGCCGGCAGGGAGGGGAGCGTCCGCCCGGGGCTCGCCGGGGATTCGCAGCCCATTGATCCTCGCCGCCACCGCCGCGGCGATACCGGCGGCTCCCGCCTCCGGCTCCACCAGCAGGCCGCCGCCATGCCGGCGCAGGCGCTCGGCGATGGCGCCATGATCGAAAGCCGCCACCGGCACCCCGGCCGCCAGGCATTCGGAGAGAGCCAGACTGTAGGACTCGGGGACGATCGACAGCAGCAGCGCGAGGTCCACCCGGTCGCGCCGCAGGTGATCGATCAACGATCCCGAGCGGTAGTAGCCCCGCACCCGGGTTCGGGGGAGGCGCCGCAGCCGCAGCAGCAGCTCGGGATCGCCGCCGCCGTAGGCGCTCCAGCGCAGGCCGGGGAGGCCCGGGGCCAGGCGGCGGACCACCTCCTCGAAGACCAGGGCGCCCTTGTGCGGCACGACCTTGCCGATGTAGGCGACGTGGCGCACCGGCATTCCGCTGCCCGCGGGCGGCGGCTCCACGGCCAGCGGACCCATGGGCTCGACCACCCGCTGCCGGTCGGGCTGAATGCCGCGGAACAGCTCCAGGTGCCGGCGGCGCAGGAAGTCCGACGGGTAGACGACGGCGGCGGCGGCGAGCAGCAACCGGTGGGCGAGGGTCCGGCGCTCCTGCTGGAAGTCCGGCGGCAGCGCCCAGTCCACCGCCAGGCAGCGGGCGCAGCGCCAGGCGTCGCGGGAGTAGTCGCAGAAGCGTGGCTCGGGGCTCTCCAGCAGATGCGGCCGGGGGCAGAAGAGGCTGAAGTCGTGCACCGAGAGCACCAGCTCCAGCCCTTGACCGTGGAGGGCCAGCAGCGAGGCGAGCGGCAGGGCGGCGAGCCCCTCGACGTGCAGGGCCCGCGCGCCCACCTCGCGCGCGGCCCGCAGCACCGCCCGCTCGAAGGCGGCGTCGGCGAGGGCCACGGGCGAGGGCGGCTCGCCGCGGTCGAGGGTGTCGAGGGTGAGGGAGAGGCGCCGGCCGCCGGCGGCCACCTCCAGCCGCCAGGCTCCGTCCCCCGGGTACAGGAGGGCCAGGGGCCGGCGCCCGGCTTCGCTCTCGATACGCAGGAGGAGCTGGGCCTGGAGGCCCCCGAGGCGCGGCGTGGGCGCCGTGGATAGAAGGTTCAGCACGGGGTTCGCCGGCAGGCCCAGCGGGCTGCCGGCGGCCACGAACGACAGGCGCCGGTGGCGCTCGCGCCAGCGGTCGGAGAGACGGTCGCGCAGGGCCGGCAAACCCTCGGCCCGCAGCACGCGGCCGGCGGTGCGCAGCGACAGGCCCTCAGCCATGGCACCCTTCCCGCGCCTGGCGGATGCGCTCCAACTCGCGGCGGAAGCGGCGGCCGGCGGCCTCGGGAGCGTAGAGCTCCATCACCCGGCGCCGGGCCGCCGCGACCTTCGGCGCCGCGGCTTCGGGAGCCTCGGCCAGGGCCAGCATGAGCGCGGCGGCGTGCTCGGCGTCCGGCTCGGCCCAGGCCGTCCCCGCCGGGTAGGGTCCCTGCGGGCGCGAGAGGGCGGTCATGCCGTGGCGCACCACGAAACCGGTTTCCTCGTCGAGAAAGTCGGTGACGCCGCCGTAGCCGGTGGCAATCACCGGCTTGCCCAGGTACATCGCCTCGATGAGCGGCAGGCTGAGCCCTTCGGAGCGGTGGAGCGAGACGTAGGCGTCACAGGCGGCGGTCAGGCCGTCGAGCTCGGCGCGGCTCAGGGTGCCGGTCAGAAGGGTGACAGGCAAGCCCGCGCAGCGGCCCCGGAGATCCGCCAGGAAGCCGGGATCGGACTCCGCGTGATTCACCTTGATCAGCAGGTGGACGGGCCGCCGGCTCTCCCGCGCCACCTGGGCGAAGGCGGCGAGCAGCCCGGCAGGGTTTTTCCGTTCCGGCACCGAGAGGGCGTCGAAGGCAAAGAAGAAGAGGAAGCTCTCGGCGCCGATACCCAGGGCTTGGCGGCTGGCGGGCGCCGCGGCGGCGGGTACGACGCACGGCGGCATCCAGCGCACTTCGACCGTGGCGAGGGACTGGAACGCCTGCTGGCAGAACCGGCTGGGAGCCCACACCTCATCAGTGTGGCGGAATGCCCCGGCAAAAGCCACGGGGAAGTGCGCCAGCTCCCAGAACCAGTAGCCGATACGATGCCGGCCGGCGGTGAAGCCAAGGGGGAGCCGGCTGTGGACGGTCTCCATCATGTCGGCGTTGACGTGATAGAGGCTGACCTCGTAGGGCATCCCGTCGTGGGCCATGCCCGTCAACCCGGGAGCGCCGTCCGTTGGGCCGCCCCTCTGGAGATCGTCGAGCGGCCAGAGGGCACTGCCGATCCCGGCTCGCTCCAGGGCCATCAGGGTGCCGCGGCAGGCCTCGCCGACGCCCGTGGGCGCCGTGGACCAGCCGATGACGTTGAAGCCCGCCGGACCTGCGGCACGCGCCGGCTGCCGTACGAAGGGCTTTTCTCCCTCTTCTCCCGGTGAGGGGGCCGGGGCGATGAGGGCCTTCTGCCTGCGCTTTTGCCGCTCCCACCATAGCCGTGCCCAGGCTCGCTGGCGCCATGGCAGGGTGCGGAGCACGGGCAGGACCACGGTCTTCGGGAGCCTGTACTCATGCCGGCCGTAGGTGACGAACCAGAGCGCCAGCGAGAGGCGATCGGCACCCAGCGGGTCAGGGTAAGCCCGCAGCAGATCCGCTCTCTGGCGGTGCATCTCCAGGGCCAGGCGGGAGACTCGGGGCCGCCGCTGGGGCTCGTAGCCGGCGTCGGCCGTCAGCCAGATGATTTTCGACGTCTCCAACTCGCCCACCGGCGGTCCCAGGAGGGAGGCCAGGCGAGCCATCGTATGATCCGCCGGGTTCACCTGCCGGATCGTACCTTCGAGCCCGGCGGTGAAGGCCGGATCGATCCTCTCCGGGCTGTGGGTCGACCCCACGAACCACTGGGCGAAGCGCATGCGGTCCTCCGCCCACGGCCGGGCAAACAGGCGCTGGAGGTCCTCGCGGTGATCCCAGAGCAGCAGGGCGAGCCGGGGGAGGGGGATGAGCTCGTCGCCGTCCACCGGCTGGCGCAGCCAGTCGAAGAAGCTGTAGGGTCCCGTGATGGCGAAGGGATCGGGCCAGCGCACCCCGTCGGGATCGATCCGCCGCAGGGTCCGGCGCGCCAGGTCCGGAATGGCCACGCCGTTGGCGAAGCGGCCGTACCCGTAGGGGTAGTCCTGAACCTCCTGCTGCCCCTGCCGCCGGATGCTCTCGCCATAGAGCTCGAAGAGGGGAAGGACGTCCGGCCGCTCGGCGAAGGTGAAGCGGTTCTGGAACTTCGAGAGGTTGTCCGGCCGGTTGAAGTCGTAGCCGCTGAAGTGGAAGAAGCGTAGCGGCACGTCCGCCACCCACCAGGAGCCGCCGTGCTGCGTGAGCCTGCGGTGGGCCAGGTTCCAGTAGGCGACGTTGTAGCCCGGGTCGCGCAGGATCTCCGTCCGCGGCAGGAAGGCGGGCGCGAGGTCCATCCAGCGCTGGTCGACGAACAGCCCCTTGTCCACCTCGTGCAGGCACCAGCGGTAGAGCCGCTCCTTCCACCAGTCGAGGAACGCCAGGGTGCGCTCGTTGAACGCCAGGCCGAGGAAGCCCAGGTTGTAGATCCCCGAGAGCAGGATCTCCCGTTCGCCTGGTACCAGCGCGGGCACCAGAGAGTCGTCGATGGGCGCCGTCAGGTGCGGCGTGAGCACGGCGTCCGCGCCTTTCACGAGGTCGTAGAGCTCCCCGAGGTCGCCGAAGATCAGGATGTCGGGATCGAAGTAGCAGACCCGGTCAACGCCCAGGGTGCGGTGCAGGTGGAGGAGGAACCACGGCTTGACCGCCGTCGACAGCTCGACGATCGAGTAGCGGAACGAGAAGTGCTCGAAGCCCGGAATGCCGAGCTGATCGGCGAAGGTGACGGCGAACGGCTCCTTCTCATAGCGATGGCCCGGCTGCGGGCGGTCGACGATGAGCACGCAGACTTTGCCCGCCGGATGGCGATCGAGGAACGAGCGGGTGAAGGCCCGGGCGTACGCGAGATAGTTATTCGCGACGATGGTGCAGGCGAGGGGAGTTCTCACTGCGAGACTCTAATCCATGCCGCCCGCCGGCCGCGAGGAGTCGCGAACCGACGCGAGAAGCCGCTCGTAGACGGCCTCGATCTCCTGCGCGTGCTCCGGCATTCCCTTGACCGGCGGCTGGGAGTCGCGCCAGCCGGCGACGATGCCCGGATCGGCCGCCAGCCGCTCGACCCACGCCGCCAGCTCTCCCGGATCTTCCGGATCGAAGAGGGCGCCGCAGGGCGGGCCGTCCGCGAAGAGCTCGGCCAGGGCGCCGCGGCGGCTGGCCAGCACCGGCACGCCTTCGGCCAGGGCCTCCCGGGCCACGAGGCCGAACGACTCCAGCCCCAGGGAGGGGACGAGCAGCACGTCGAGCCCGGCGAAGGTCTCCCGTCGGCGCTCCTCCTCGAACCGGCCGGCGAAACGCACGGCCGGCGAGGCGAGGGAGTCCAGCTCGGCCCGGTAGGCGGGGGAGACGCGCGCGTCGCCCCAGACGGTGAGGGTCGCCCGCGCGGGAGCGACGCCGCGGAACGCCGCCACCGCCAGATGAACCCCCTTGTGCGGCAGGAGCGAGCCGATGAAGCCGAAGCGCAGAGGGCGATCCGGAACGCCCAGGCGCTCGGGGAGCGTCGCCGGCCGTTCGACGCCGTAGGGAATGACCTGGGCGTCGTCTCCCGGCCGCAGCCAGCCGAGGGAGAGGAAGCTGTCGCGGAGAGCCTGTGAGCCCATGAGGAAGGCGTCCGCCCGGCGCATCTCCCGCCGCGTCAGGCGCGCCCGGGCGGCGTGCAGGAGCCGGTTGAGGAGGGGCGCCGGGGGGAGGGCGGTCAGCGGCAGGCAGGCCGTGCACCGGGCCGGCGACGGGCCGGAGCAGGGCCGCCGCCCGGCGTCGAACAGGTTGGCCCGCGCACAGGGCGCCCACCAATCCTGGATCTGGTAGAGGACGGGCACGCCGCGCTCGGCCGCCACGCCCATCAGCGTCGCGGCATGGCCGGCCAGGTGGTGAACGTGAATGAGGTCCGGGCGGGTCTCGGCCAGGAACCGGCGGAAGTCCGTCGCCAGCCCCCTGTCGTGGAGGGCGTTGCGCGACAGCGGGTTGCGCTGGGTGAAGTTGTTCACCATCAGCCGCACGCGGACCCCGCCGTCCATCACCTCCAGGGCCTCGCCCAGCGCCCGCTCCGGGTCGGCGATGCGGGCGTAGACGGCCACGTCCCGCCACGCCGCCTGGCTCAGGGCGAGCCGGCGCGCATAGACCTCGGTTCCGGCGTGATTCCAAGGCGGCCAGCCGTGGACCAGGTGGACCACGCGGCGCGGTCCGCGGGCGGGCCGGCTCGGCTGGCTCAGGGCAGCCGTCACCCGCTCGCGGGCCGGGGCCAGCGGATCGACGCGCAGGAAGCGGGCGATGGTGGGGAGGTACTCGGGATGGAGGCGGCGCATGGCGCGGTGGGCGGCCCGCACCCGCGGCGTGCGCGAGGCGCCGAAGCTGCGCTGGCCGGCGTGCCAGACGAACGTGGCGTCGTCCAGCACGTTGAGGAATCCCGCCTTCAGCGCCCGGAAGCAGAATTCGCTCTCCTCGCCGTAGCCAAGGCCGAAGCTCGCCGCGTCGAAGAGGCCCAGCCGGTCCAGCGCCTTTCTCTTGATGTAGAGGCAGACGCCGACGCCGGTGGGCAGGCGCGGGCGCTCGCGCGCCGCGACTCGCTCGATCAGGGCGGCGAAGGCGTCCACCGTCCAGCCCATGGGCAGGGCATTGACCTCGGCGCCGCGGGGGAGGGAAGCGATGGTGGCGTTGTTGGAGAACGGCGTCACGGTGGCGATGGCCGGATGGGACCAGGCGGCCTCCTGGAGCTTGTCCGCCCAGCCGGCCGTCACCTCCGTGTCGCTGTTCAGGAGGATCACGTCGCGGTCTGAAGACGCCATTCCGCGGTTGACGCTCCCCACGAAGCCCTGCCGGGACGGGTTGCGCAAGATGACGGCATCCCTTGCGATCTCGATCGCCTCTTCCACGGCGGAATCCTGCGGCCCGTCGATCACCAGGACGAGACGATTTTTTCCGAGATCGGTATGGCGCAGGAGGCTCGCCAAACAGGCGGCGAGCTCAGGCGCGGCGCCGTAGACCGGGACGATGACGTCCACCGGGCCGGGAGGGCTATCCGGGGGAACGCTAACGCCGCATTGCGTCCAGTCCAGCGGCGAGGGGCGGAAGGGGAACTTCATGCGGGATGGGCGATGGTATCGCGGAAACGGAAGCGCGCCAGATCGTGGGCGAGCGTCACCTCCATCCCGGAAATCCCGTCGAGCCGGCCCTGCTGGCTCTGCCGGGCGCCGCGATAGGTGGCGGCGAGGGCGTCGCGCAGAGCGGCGGCGTCCAGCCGGGCGGTCTGGCGGACGGTGCGCCGGTCCTCCAGCACGAAGTCCGGCGCCAGCAGCTCGGCGGCGCGAGCCAGCCGGTCGCGCAAGACTCCCTCGCCGAGCACGGCCGCTCGCAGCTCCACGAGGTCGTCCGGCGCCGGCACCGCCACCAGCAGCCGGCCCTCGGGCGCCAGCACCCGCCGCATCTCCCCGGCGCTCAACCGGGCGTCCAGCGAGAGGACGAGGTCGAAGGACCCGTCCCCATAGGGAAGGAAGCGGTCGGCGTTGGCCACCACCCACGTGACCTCAGGGTAGCGCCGCGCCGCCAGCTCGACGGCGGGCACCGAGAGGTCCAGCCCGTGGGCCTCGATTTCGCCATCCGCGGCCAGCGATCCCAGGTAGTACCCGTCGCCGCACCCGACGTCGAGCACCGCGGCGCCCAGCCGCCGGGCGGCGACCTCCGTCTTCAGGGCCGCCAGCAGCGCCGCCCCGTAGCCGGCATCGAGAAGACGCCGCCGGGCCTCGGCCGCCGCGCGCGAATCCCCGGGATTCTTCGACCGCCGGTCCTGCGGCTGCAACAGATTGCAGTAGCCGCTGCGGGCGAGGTCGAAGGAATGGCCCTGCGGGCAGACGAGCGACCGGTCGCGGCGTTCCAGGGCGGCGCCGCAGTGGCGGACGGGGCAGATCAGGGTGACCATGACCTCCTCGGCGTCATGGCGCCAACGCCCCATCAGCCACGCCCTCTCGACCCCCCAATGTAGAGACGCCTCGTTTCCGGGGGAACCCCGGATGGAGGCGTCTTCGAGGCGGCGACGAAGCATGGTTTGGGCGGATAGTTCCCCGGGCTTCCAGTCCTTGACCGGACATCATGATGATTCCAGGGGACAGGCCCGGTGACGACCGGCAATCGTCGAATCCCGGGAGGGCATGGCCGCGCCGGAGACGCCCCCATCCGGGGTTCCCCCGGAAACGGGGCGTCTCTACATTGCCATTGGGGGCCGGCCATGTTTTTCAACGGCCTTCCTTCATCGCCCGCAGCATCTCCCCCGCCTCCCTGCGATCCGGAAACTCCCGTACCGCCCGTTCCAGCGACGGCACTACCGCCACTGGCGCAGCGTGCCGCGCCGGATTATCCCTCACGGCGGCGGTGAAGAGGGTGCGGTCGTCCCGGTAGATCGCCGCCGGTTAATCGGAATCGACGGGATTGGGATTGGGATCGGGATCGGGATTGGGAGCTACGTTACAGATTCCCACCCAGTTGTTACCCTGAGAGTCGGTCCAACTCAAGCAGCCGGTTTGGCAGATTCCGGCGTTATTGGGGCCACAGCGTGAACCGATCGGACTGCAATTGCAGAAGGGGATGGGGGCGACTTTGGTCGCAGCGAGCCACGCCTGGAGGGGCCCCATCCGTGAGAAGAGCTCGCCCAACTCATTCCGTGAGAACGACTTCTCTGCATGGCGAATAAGATCAGACAGGGCGCGGCCGGCCGTCTGCTGCCAACGACCCTGGCCATGCGGCATCGCGAACGTCGCCGGTGTCGCGAGATCAACGGCATCCAAAATGACTTGCTGTTGCTCTACCGTCAGGTTCGGATGGCTGGCGGCGAAACGCGCAAGAGAGTCAAGCCAGAGGCCGCTCCTCTCCTGCGGCGAGAGCCGATCGGCTGCATCGCCATTGGAAACTGCAAGCACTGAGGAAGTCCCGGACAGAAGCAGAAGGATCGCCGCCAGATAGACCAGACACACCGTTCTCTTTCTTGGGCTCATCTATCGACTCCTTTCGAGAAGCCGGCACGGTGGGATCCGCGCCGGAGCGGATAGACAGATTTAGAGAACGGAAGGTAATTCCAACTAATGAATCAAAAACAAATGCAACCTAGAATACAATGTTCCAGTTGTCAAGTGCCCACGCGCGTGACCATGACCTCCTCAGCGTCATGGCGCCAACGCCCCATCAACCACGACCTCTCCACCCCCCAATGTAGAGACGCCTCGTTTCCGGGGGAACCCCGGATGGAGGCGTCTCCGAGGCGGCGACGAAGCATGGTTTGGGCAGATAGTTCCTCGGGCTTCCAGTCCTTGACCGGACATCATGATGATTCCAGGGGACAGGCCCTGTGACGACCGGCAACCGTCGAATCCCGGGAGGGCATGGCCGCGCCGGAGACGCCCCCATCCGGGGTTCCCCCGGAAACGGGGCGTCTCTACATTGCCATTGGGGGCCGGCCATGTTTTCAACGACCTTCCTTCATCGCCCGTAGCATCTCCCTCGCCTCCCTGCGATCCGGAAACTCCCGCATCGCCCGCTCCAGAAGCGGCCTCGCCGCATCCGCCCGGCCTTCCTGCAACCAGTACCCGGCGCGCTCGGTCAGCGCATCGTAGCTCTCTCCGCCGGCGGCGAAGAGGGCGTCGAGACGGCGGGCCGCACCCGCCCGGTCCCCCTCGGCGAGGGACAGGCGGGCGAGATGGACGGCGGCGATGGCATGGGTGGGCAGGCGGCGCAAGGTCTCCTCGAAGTCTCTTCTGGCTCCCGACAGGTCTCCTCGGCGCTCCTCCAGCACGGCGAGATTCGCCAGCGGCGCCACGGCCGCCGGCAGCAGGCGCCGGGCCTCCCGGTACTCCCGCTCGGCTGCCGCGAGATGGCCTTGGGCGTAGAGGGCCATCCCCAGGTTGTTGTGGGCGATCTCCGATCCCGGATTCTCCCGCACGGCGGCGGCGAAGAGAGTACGGTCGTCTCGGTAGATCGCCGCCCGCATCGCGGCGGCCGTTCCCAGGGCGGCGATTGCCGCGATTCCCGACACGGCGAGAATCCGCCGAGCCGGGACCTGGGCCAGCCGGCTCGCCAGCAGCCCCACCAGCCAGGCGAAACCCACCGACGGCAGATAGAGATACCGCTCCGCGAAGTTGGAGCCGCCGATGGTGTCGGCCCGCAGCACCGGCAGCAGGAAGGCGAAGAGGAAGGCCAGGGGAAGGACGAGCTCCCGCCGTCCCATCCCCCTCCAAGCCGTCAACGCCAACCCAACCAGTGCCGCCACCGCAACCGCCAACCCCGCCAGCGCGCCGAACGAGAGGAGCGGCGGCACCGGCACGACGGCCAGCACCTTCGCCGGAAAGGGAACGACGAGGAACCCCAGATACCGGGCGAGCAACTCCCCGCCATAGGCTACGGCTCCCGCCGCCGACGAGGTGACGCCGTAGTTCCTGGGCGCGAAGCTCCCCAGGGCGTGGATGCGCAGAGCGAGATAGGCGGCCAGAACCACTCCGTAAGGTGCCAGGCGTTTCGCCGCCCGGCGGATCGCCAGGCCTAACGATCCCTCCCGCCGCCACTCCGTGGCCTCGACGATCCCCAGAACCAGGATCGTCGCCACCCCCGTCTCCTTCGCCAGGCAGGAGAGCAGATACGCCGCCGGCCCAATCCAAAGCCGTCCTCCTTCGTCTTTGCCCTTCAGATACGTCAGCACGGCGACCAGAGCGAACACCGCCGCCAGCAGATCCGGTTGGCCCCCGGCCCAGGCCACGGCTTCGGCGTGGGCCGGGTGGACGGCGAAGAGCAGGCCCGCCGCCAGCGCCGCGGCGGGCGAGCGCATCAGCCGGCTCGCTCCGCCGGCCACCAGCAGGCAGACGGCGAGGTGCAGCGCCACCGAGGCCGCGTGGAAGGCGGTGGGATCGAGCCCGTAGACATGAGCCAGCAGCGAATCGAAGGCTCCGAAGACCGGGCGGTAGTAGTTGGAGCCGAGGGGGCCCTGCTCGCGGTTGAAGCCCCAGAAAGGCCGGGTGAGGAAAAGGCGCAGCCCGTCGGGGGAGCGCAGCCATGGGTTGCGCTCGACCTGGAGGTGATCGTCGAAGACGAAACCGAACCTGAGCGTGAAGCCGTAGACGACCAGTACGGCCGCGAGCAGCCATGCGGTCAGAACGGCCCGGCTGGGGATTGGGCGAGAAAGGAGCGTCACGGTGCTATCATGCACCGCCTTTGAGAGTTGGAGCCCTTGGTGAATGAACGAAAGGACCCCTCCGGGGTCAAGCTGAGCGTTGTCATTCCGGTGTACAACGAGCGCTATCTGGTCGGCGAGCTCGTGCGCCGGGTGCTGGCGGTGTCGGCGCCCGAGATCCGCGAGTTGGAGCTGCTCCTCGTCGACGACGGTTCGAAGGACGGCAGCCTCGAGATCCTCCGCCAGATCGCCGCCGACCATCCGGACCGCGTCCGGCTGCTGGAGCAGGGGAGGAACCAGGGAAAGGGATCGGCCATCCGCCGCGGCATCGCCGAGGCCACGGGTGATCTCATCCTCTTCCAGGACGCCGACCTCGAGTACGACCCACGGGACTATCCGCGCCTCATCCGACCCTTCCTGGAGGATGGCGCCGACGTCGTCTACGGCTCCCGCTTCCTGCCCAGCGAGCGCCGCCGCGTCCTCAACCATCGCCACACGCTGGGCAACAAGCTGCTCACCGGCTTGAGCAACTGGTTCACCGACCTCAACCTGACGGACATGGAGACCTGTTACAAGGCCTTCCGGGCGCCGCTGCTGAAGTCGATCCCCATCCGCTCCAACGACTTCGCCATGGAGCCGGAGATCACCGCCAAGGTCGCCAAGCGGGAGTGCCGCATCTTCGAGGTGCCCATCTCCTACCTGGGACGCACCTACCGCGAGGGGAAGAAGATCGGTTTCAAGGACGCCTTCAAGGCATTACGCACCATGGTGCAGTACAGCCTGATCGACGATCTCTACGCCGAGGACGAGTACGGCTCCCACATCCTCCACAGCCTGGAGAAGGCGAACCGCTTCAATCGCTGGATGGCCGACGCCATCACCCCCCACGTCGGCGCCCGGGTGCTGGAGATCGGCGCCGGCATCGGCAACATCACTTCCTGGCTGCTGCCGCGCGACAACTACGTGGCGAGCGACATCAATCCGCAGTACCTCGACTACCTGAAGAATCTTTCCCTCGGCAAGCCCTATCTCCAGGTGGACCGCATCGACCTCGAGGACCCCCGGTGCTTCGAGAAGTGGCAGGGGACGTTCGACACCGTGGTCTGTCTCAACGTGCTGGAGCACGTGCGCGATCCGCTGCTCGCCCTGCGCAACATGCATGGTGCCCTTGGCCCCGGCGGCCGGGTGGTTCTCTACGTGCCGCAGGGGCAGAGCCTCTACTCCAGCCTCGACGAGGTGCTGGGCCACCGCTGCCGCTACGAGAAGCCGGCGCTCGCCGAAGAGCTGCGCGCGACCGGCTTCGAGCTGGAGTCGATGCGCGACTTCAACCACTTCGGCATCCCCGGCTGGTACTGGAACGGCAAGATCCTCAAGCGGCGCCACTTCAGCCGTTTCCAGCTCAAGGTGTTCAACATGCTGGTGCCGGCCCTGCGGCGGCTCGACTCGCTCGTTCCTGGGCGCGGGCTGGGGATCATCGCGGTGGCGCGGAAGGTACCACCGGTGACCTCCCCAATGTAGAGACGCCCCGTGGCGGGGGGAACCCCCGGTGGGGGCGTCTCCGAAGCGGCGACAACGGTTCAAACCGGAAGGGATCGTCCCGGCGGCACCAAGGCAAATCCAGGAGCCCTGTGCCCGCGGACAGTCTTCTAGGAGTCAGGTGTTAGCCCCGCCTCGGAGACGCCCCCACTGGGGGTTCCCCCCAGCACGGGGCGTCTCTACACATGGGGAGGCCGGCGACTGTAGAGGAATGGTGACGGGTACAACCCCTATACCCGGCGGGCGCTCCGCACGCTGACCCGCCCCTCTCTTGCGGTAAGCTCCCCCGCGCCATGAGTGCCACAACGGGTAAGCAAACCATCTGCATCACCGGCGGAGCCGGGTTCATCGGCTCCCATCTCGTCGACGCGTTTCTCTCCCGGGGCGACCGGGTGCTGGTCATCGACAACCTGGCCGGCGGCCGGCGGGAGAACGTCCCCGCGGGCGCCGAGCTGCACGTGCTGGACATCCGCTCCCGGCAGGCCGCGGCCCTGGTGCGCGAGGCGGGCGTGAACGTCCTGCTTCACTACGCGGCGCAGATGGACGTGCGGCGCTCCGTCGAGGACCCGCTCTTCGACGCCGACGTCAACGTCCTCGGCAGCCTCAACCTGGCCGAGGCGGCGCGGCAGGGCGGCGTGCGCCAGATCCTCTTCGCCTCCACCGGCGGTGCCATCTATGGCGAGCAGGACGTCTTCCCGGCCACGGAGGATCATCCGGCGCGCCCGCTTTCGCCCTATGGCGTCTCCAAGCTGGCCTTCGAGCGCTATCTCTACTTCTACCACCGGTCCTACGGGCTCGACGTCGCCTGCATGCGCTACTCGAACGTCTACGGCGAGCGGCAGAACCCCCACGGCGAGGCGGGGGTGGTGGCCATTTTCCTTAAATCCCTGCTGGCCGGCGAGGTGCCGACGATCAACGGCGACGGCCTTCAGACCCGCGACTACGTCCACGTCTCCGACGTCGTGCGAGCGAGCCTTGCGGCGGTGGGGAAGCCCGGCTTCAACACCTATAACGTAGGCACAGGCGTCGAGACCACCGTCGTCGAGCTCTACGCGGAGCTGGCGCGCGCGCTCCACAGTCCGCTCAAGGCCCTGCACGGACCCGGCAAGCCGGGTGAGCAGCGCCGTTCGGTCGTCGACGCGAGCCGAGTGAGGAAGGACCTCGCGGTGCCGGCTCCCCTCTCCCTCGCCGAAGGGCTGGCGCGAACGGCCTCCTGGTTCCGGGAAGAGATCGCGGCCTGAAATCGAACTTTCGTTGTCCCGCTTTTCATCGGCTTCCGCACTTCTGTGTCGGACACCGGGAAAGCGATCATCGACTGTCACTGAGCAACAACGCCCAAAGCTAAACCAGTTCCCCCGGGTGCGGGAGGGTACTCTCCCCTCTTCCACCCTTTTTACGCGTCCGCTGGCCGTGGCGCACGCCCCGGCCAGCGGCGTCTTTTTTCTTCTATCCCTTGCCCGACAGCACGCTCTGCAGCGGCTTGCCGTCCAGGAAGAACTGGGCGTGCTGAAGGTCGTGGAACTGCAGCGCCGTCCTGGTGAGCTGGGCGAGGATGCGGGGGCCGTCGCAGTCATCGCCGATCTCGACATAGCCGGAAAGGTAGACGCGGACCTCGGGGCCCGTGCGGTCGATCCGGTCGATCTTCAATGGTGAGTGGGCCAGGGCATTGTAGAGGTCCCTGGCCTCGGCGCCCCGCTGCAAGGTGAGCAGCGCGGAGAGAGCGCCTTCCAGGGCCGGCGCCGGCGCCGGCAGGTCCACGTCCAGGGGCACCACGTTGCCGGCGTCGCCGCAGCCGGCGGCGGGGCCGGGCGTCGCTTCCTGGCCGTGGCCGTGCAGGCCGATCACGTAGACCTGTACCTTGCTGGTGCGGGTGCCGGCTTCGAGGTCCTGCGCGGAGTCGCGGCGGGCGCAGCAGGTCAGGCCGGCCAGCACGACCAGAGGCAGCAGCCAGGGCAGGGAGCGCTTCGGCGTCATCGGCTACCTTTATTGCGGTCCATCACCAGAAAGCTGTAGGAGAAGGGCGCCTCGGCCGTAGGCCCGTGATCCTCCCGCTCGACGATCTCCCAATCGTCCTCGTCGATCTCGGGAAAGAAGGTGTCGCCGGGAAAGTCCTGGTCGATCCGCGTCAGTTGAAGGCGATCCGCCCGCGGCAGGGCCAAGCGGAAGATCTCCTCGCCTCCCGCCACGAACACCTCGTCCCCCTGGGCCATGGCCAGCGCCTCGTCGACGGTATGGGCCACCTCCACGCCCGGGGCGGACCAGCGGGGATCGCGGGTGACGACGATCGTCGGCCGGCCGGGGAGGGGAACGCCGCCGATGGAGTCGAAGGTCCGCCGGCCCATGATCATCGGGTGCCCCATCGTCAGCCTCTTGAAGCGCCGCTGATCGGCGGGCAGCCGCCAGGGGAGGCGGTTGTCGATGCCGATCGCGCGATTGGCGGCCATGGCGGCGATGAGCGTGATCCTCATACGGCGATCGGCGCCTTGATCGCGGGGTGGGGATCGTAACCGGTCAGGTTGAAGTCCTCGTAGGCAAAGTCGAACAGCGACATCCGCGCCGGGTTGAGGGTCATCGCCGGCAGCGGCCGGGGCTCGCGGGTGAGCTGCAGGCGGGCCTGCTCCAGATGGTTCCGGTAGAGGTGGGCGTCGCCCAGGGTGTGGACGAAGTCGCCGGGCGCGAGACCCGTGACCTGCGCCACCATCAGGGTCAGCAGGGCATAGTAGGCGATGTTGAACGGCACGCCCAGGAAGACGTCGGCGCTGCGCTGGTAGAGTTGGCAGGAGAGGCGGCCCCGGGCCACCCAGAACTGGAACAGGGCATGGCACGGCGGCAGGGCCATGGCGTCGAGCGAGGCCACGTTCCAGGCGCTGACGATGTGGCGCCGCGAGTCCGGTTGATCGCGGATCTGCTCCACGACGCGGGCGATCTGGTCGATGTGGCCGCCCTCGGGCGCCGGCCACGAGCGCCACTGGGCGCCGTAGATGGGCCCGAGGTCGCCGGCGGCGTCCGCCCACTCATCCCAGATGGTCACCCCGTGCTCGTGCAGCCAGGCGACGTTGGTGTCGCCGCGCAGGAACCAGAGCAGCTCATAGAGGATGGAGCGGACGTGGAGCTTCTTGGTGGTGAGGAGGGGGAAACCCGCCGCGAGGTCGAACCGCATCTGGTAGCCGAAGACGGAGAGCGTCCCGGTGCCCGTGCGGTCGGACTTCTCGACGCCGTGATCCAGGATGTGGCGCAGCAGCTCCAGGTAAGGCCTCATCGGGGGGAAATCTAGCACTCCCGACGCGCCGTTGGGACCTCGCATCGCCTCTTTGGGGCCTCACCTTGCGGTATTGCGGGGTCTCCTTAGTTAGATCTTGACGTGCTTTCGCCGTAGCGTTACAGTTTTTGCTGCTAGTGCGCGAAAGGAGGGGGCTCATGCTCAAGCGTTCCCACTTGGCTCTACCTGTCTTGTTGGTCAGCCTCGTCACTGTGTGGCCTCGCCCAGTGAGCGCTCAATGTGTGTCTTGCGGACCAGGTGGGGAATGCTTCGATGCGCCCAGTGGCTTCTCGGCGAACTGTGAGTGCAGAATCCGAAACGTTCGCGGAACTGTGGTCTGCACACCCCATGGAGTTTGCAGTCCCTCCGACTCCACCAGTTGCGACGACGAGCCCCATCCCAACCTCGTGCCGGGTGGAAGGATCTCGACCAAGTTCATCCAAGGCCTGGCGGAAAAGAATCCGCTGCTGGCCGGAGCGGTCTGGGGGGCAGTGACCGAGGTAGATTCCGCCACCCGGCAGACCCTCTATTCCCGGTTGGTTGCCGGGGAGTACACCGGGACCATGGGCAAGGGCGGAAAGAGCTACAGATTTCGGACCCAGGTGCAATCGTTGGCTGGGGGAGCTTTCTCGCTTGCCGTGCATGTGGAAGAGGACGGGACGGGCCGCTCTCAAGAGTTCGAGGGCATCGTTCTCGACGAGGGGCGGACGGGAAACCTGATGCAGATTGGGCAGGAGGGGCGGAAAAGCGTCTTCTCTTGGAACGCCCCAGACCGGGAGAAGTAGCCGAAGGCTTGTTTGGGACCTGCTCTCAGGCTCCCTCCGCCTCGAACCAGCGGCGTCCGTCCACTCCGTCCCAGGATGTGGCGCAGCAGCTCCAGGTAAGGCCTCATCGGGGGGAAATCTAGCACTCCCGACGCGCTGTGGGGACCTCGCATCGCCTCTTTGGGGCCTCACCTTGCGGTATTGCGGGGTCTCCTTGCGGTATTCAGGATGCATCTTGCTGGATTGGGGTCACTCCTTGCGGTATTACGCCCACTCCTTGCGGCGATGCGGCCTCTCTTTGCGGTAATGCGACCTCGCAATCTGGCATTGCGACCTCGCATCGCCGCAAAGAGACCTCACAATCTGACTTTGTGAGCTCGCAATCTCATTTTGTGAGGTCGCAATCTGGCTTTGTGAGCTCGCAATCCGGTATTGCGACCTCGCAATCTCACTTTGTGAGGTCACAATCTGGCATTGCGACCTCGCAATGAGCCGTTGTGAGCTCGCAATCTGGCATTGCGACCTCTCTTTGCGGCAATGTGACCTCGCAATGCGCCGTTGCGTGGGCTCCGCGAGGCGTTGCGTGTGCCCATTGAAGCGCTGCGAGGTTCCCGAGAGGCGTTGGGTGCTCGCAAGGAGCCGTTGGGTGCTCCCACTCAGACGTTGCGTGTGCCCCGTGAGCCATTGGGTGCACTCAATGAGCCGTTGGGTGTGTCCATCGTGCCCTCTCTTAGGCTCCCTCCGGCTCGAACCGCAACTCCGGATCGTGCTGCGCCCGGTAGAGGAACTTCACCACCCGCCGCGTCAGCTCGACCGTGGCCGTCTCCCGCTTCGCGGCATCATAGAATACCTGGAGTGCCGCCAGGGCTTCGCGCTCCACCTTCTGGGCCTGGAAAATGGGCAGCAGCTCCTCGGCGAGCGTGCGCGTCTCGCCGGTGCGGCCCTGCTCCAGGAGAATCAGGGCCAGCTCCAGGCTCACCACGGCGTAGTCCCAGCTCAGCTCACGCCGGTCGAAGACGTCCCGGGCTTTCCTGAAGGCCGCCTCCGCCTCCGAAGCCAGGCCGAGCCCGGCGTTGATTTTCCCCGCAATCCAGTCGACACGCGCTAAATCAAGCTCCCCTCCGAGCCGATCGGCCAGCTCCCGCACCTCGTTCAGCCGCGACTCGGCCTCGGCGAAACGATCCAGATGGCAGAGGTCCACCAAGAGGTTGAACCGCAGGCCAAAGGCGTTCCGTGGCTCGCGGCCGGGATCGATGAGAGGCGTCGCCTCGGTAAGCGCGGCGGCTGAGCGCTCCGGGTCGCCGAGGATCTGGAAGATCGCGGATCTTTTAAGCAGGATCTCTCCTCTCAGCTCTCCTTCCGCTTCGAGCTCCAGGGCCTCGTCGATCCGCAGCAGGGCCTCGGAAAATCGCCGTTGCTCCCGGCGCAGGGACGCTTCGAGCCGCGGCAGCCAGGCCGGGTTCAAAAGGCCCGGGTCCGCGGCGGCGCCGGCCTCCCACAGACTCTTCGCACGGGCGAACGCTTCCTCGGCGCCGGGTAGATCGCTACAAACTCGGCGGCCGTTGCTCACGTGTGCACCCGCGAAGCCCTGGAGGCGCCAGCTCCAGAGCGGCTCGCCTGGAGTCAGCTCGGCGATGAGCAGGGCCAACTCGGCGAGCTCCAGGGCCACCCAGGGTTGATTCGGCGCCGCCTTGACGCTCTCCCGCGCCACGAGCTCGCACAGCGCCCACGTGCGGTACTCGTCCAGCTCTTCCACCAGCATCCGGCGCTCCGTGGCCGGGCACTCTTGCAGTCGGTCCCACAGCTCGGCCGCCACGGCGCGGTCCTCGCTCACCGGGCGGGCGAGGACCGGCGCTCCGCGGAGAGGCGCAAGGACGAGTTCGGTCGCCATTTGGACCAGGACGAGGATCTCGGCGGCGTTGCCGCCGGCAAAGACGCTGCCGGCGCGGGACCACCCCCGAGCCGCCCGGAAGGAGCGGAGATCTCGCAAGAGAGGGTCGAGCAGGTGGACGGGGAAGCCGGCGGCCATGGCGATCTTCTCCAGAATCTCCCGCGGAATCGCCCGCTTCCCCTCGAAGTACTCCGAGAGCTGGCTCCGCGAAAGCCCGACAGCCTTGGCGAGCCTAGTGTGGCTTCTCCAGCCTCCCAGCTCGTTGAACAGGACCAGAGCCAGCCTCGCCGCGGGATCGTTCGCTTTCGGATCGATCTTCCCATCTTCCCCCATTTCATCCTCCTGGAGAGCGACGAGGCGTCACTCTTCGGGGGGTTTTATCCCCCAAATCCTGGCACCATGGCTGCCGGAGACTGGGCTCCGCGGCCATGGGGGCCGCCGGCGAGCCGCCTCCCGGAAAGGAAACCAAGGTCATGCGAATCGTTCGCAGAGCCGCCGTCCTGATCCTCCTCGGCCTCACCCTCGGCACCACCGCCTGGGCGGGGGCCTCCCCGCTCCGGCTCGCGGGGTCCACACCACACCACGTCCTTGACTACCTGGGCAGTTTCCTCTCGAGCCTCTGGCTCAAAGGCGGCTGCACCATCGATCCCGACGGCCGCTGCGCGCCGAGCGCTCCGGCCCAGGGCACCGGCGGGGGTTGCACGGTGGACCCCCTGGGCCGCTGCGCACCAGGAACGCAGACCCAGAGCACCGACACGGGTTGCACAATGGACCCCCTGGGCCGTTGCGCACCGGGTCAATAACCTGGAGCGGCTTTTGAGGGGCTGAGGCTCTCAACGGGCTTCAGCCTCTGTTTCATCCTCGAAGCGCAGCTCCGGATCATGCTGCGCGCGGTAAAGAAACTTCACAATCCGCCGGATCTGCTTGACTGTGGCCATATCCCGCTTTGCAGCGTCACAGAAGACCTTGAGCGCGGCCAGGGCCTCCCTCTCTACCTTTTGCACCTGGAAAATTTGCAGCATCTCCTCGGCGAGCGTGCGGGTCTCGCCGGTGCGGCCCCGCTCCAGGAGGATGAGGGCCAGCTCGAGGCTCACTACCGCGTAGTCCCAGGTCAGCTCGCGCCGATGAAAGACGTCCCGGGCCTGCTCGAAGGCCGCCTCCGCCTCCGAGGTGCGGCCGAGCCCCGCGGCGATCTTCGCGCCGACCCATACGACGCGTGCCAAATCGAGCTCCCCTCCGAGCCGCTCGGCCAGCTCCCGAACCTCCTTGAGCCGAGCCTCGGCCTCGGCAAAGCGATCGAGAAAACAAAGGTCAACCAAAAGGTTGAAGCGCAGGCCAAAGGCATTCCGCGGCTCGCGGGCGGGATCGATCAGGGGAGCGGCCTCGGCAAGCGCCGCGGCCGAGCCTTCCGGGTCGCCGAGGATCTGGAAGATCGCTGATTTCTTGAGAAGGATTTCCCCTCTCAGCTCGCCTTCCGTGTCGAGGGCCAGGGCTTCGTCGATTTTCCTCAGGGCTTCGGAGAAGCGCCGCTGCTCCCGGCGCAGGGACGCTTCGAGGCGCGGCAGCCAAGCCGGGTTCAAGAGGCCCGGGTCTCCAGCCTCCCAGAGCGGGGTTGCGCGGGCGAAGGCGTCCTCGGCGGCGGGCAGATCGTTGCAGACGCGGCGGCCGTTGCTCACGTGAGCCCAGGCATAGCCCTGAAGAGCCAGGCGCAGGAGCGCGTCTCCTGCAAACCGCTCGGCGATGAGCAGCGCCAGCTCGGCCAGCTCCAGGGCCTGCGGGGGGTCGTTGGGCGCCGCCTTGATGCTCTCCCGCGCCACGAGCTCGCACAGCGCCCAGGTGCGAAACCTCGCGCCGCGCTCCACGAGCTTTCTCCGGTTCGCAGGCGTGTGTTTTTTCAGTTGGCTCCAGAGACGCTCCGCCTGCTGGCGGGCCTGGAGCGCCTGGCCCTCCAGCGTCAGTAGGGTGAGCGCCGAACGGGCGAAGCCCTGCATCATCCTGGCGAACCGCGCCGAGACGATCTCGATGTGGCGTTGCGTCGGGAGCGTGCCCGCCGGTCCCCGCGGTGCTCTCGCCATGGCGCGGATGCCGGCCTTGAAGTCGAGCGCCACGTCGACGGCCTCCGGCGGCAGGCCCATGAAGGCGATGATCTCCTCCAGGCGCCGGCGGGTGAGCTTCTTCCTTCCCCGTTCGTACTCGTTGATCTGCCCGGTCCCCGCGGCTTTCCCCAGATCGACCTGGTTCCAGCCCATGGCCTCGCGCAGCGATCTCAGGGCGCCGGCCAGGTCCGGCAAGGTCGATGTCTGCATGGCTTCAGTGCCTCCCAGAAAGGTTAGTTGCCGCAAGGCTCCTCTTTAGGGACAAGAAAGCGCAAAGTCGTGTCATTTCGTTTCAGCGATCGGAAATTTCCTCCGGAGCGGCGACCGGCCGTCGCTCCAACCGCCAAACGATCCTCCAAGGCTTGGCGAGCAGGTCAACGCCCTCTACCTTCTCGGCATGAAAGGAGAAGTCCGGCACCCCGCGGAGCACGATCTCGAGCTGTTCATGCTGAGCAGGCTGCCGCGTGAAGAGGCGCAAGAGGTCCTTCGCCACCTGTTGGCCCGTTGCCCGCAGTGTCTCCAGGTGACCCGCCGACTCTGGCGGTTTGGAGAAGAGGCGCCGCGGAAGCCATCCACATCGCTACTTTCAGGGAGACATTCCGGCAATGACCGTAGCCGCTGCCGAGCCGAAGAGGGATGAAGGTCATTCGATCATCGAAGCTGCAAGGAAGGAGATGCGGGCCGCCATCGAAGATCTGAGGTCGGTCCGCACCCGGCTGGCGGGCGTGGAGGCGAGCATTCCGCCGACTGCACAGGAGACCTCGCGGGGAGACCTCGATGGCGACCCGGACGTGGAGACGGAGCTCCGCGCCGTCATCGCCAATGGCATTCGAAACTGCCTGGACCCCCTGATCGACGATCTCGGCACGGCCGTCGAGTATCAGCCCGATCGCGAGGTTTGAGGCCCGTCATGTATGCCGACGATCGCCTTCCCCGGTTCGCTCCCGGCCACAGCCCTGTCGTCCGGTGGAACGCGACGCTGCCGCTGATTGCCGCCGAGGATGGCTCGCCCATCCTTCTCCCCTTCCACCGCTGGGCGTTCTCGCTCAACGAGGGAGACCTGCTGGCCGTCTCGCCCGGCGTGGAGGCGGACGGTTCCTGGCGATTCCTGAGCTATGGCGAGAGAGCGTGGGGTGCCGCCGGCGCCTGCGACCGGCCGTGGCCTTACCTCGAAGAGCTGCTGCGCCGCCCCCTGGCCGCCGTGGGGGCGAATGGAGTGCTGCGGCTCCCCGAGGAGGCTGAGAGGCTACGGGAGGGGCCGGTCGTGCTGCACGCCGAGGTCGAGGCGCACACGCGAGCCTTCACCCTCCAGCCGCAGGACGATCGTACGCACGACATGGATTGGCTTCTGGAAGCTCGCTACGTACTGCCGATCCTGCCCGGGTTCCAGGTGATGCTGCCGGACGACCTGCTGTGGATCCTCGACCTCGGGAAAGACGACCAGCTCGCGTACGAGATTTGTTTGGACTTGGCGGAATACGAGCCCTGGGATTTGAAGGCGCCCCCGGAAGGCCGCAGCCTGATCACGCTCGGACCCGGAGGGCTGCTTGCCCTGCCGCACGCGCTACGGGTTCCAGCGGCTCTGAAGCCCAACGCAAAAGTCGGGCTGAAGGTGATTTTCTGGTACGGGGTGAAACTCGAGATCAGGCCGGAGATCGTATGACCTCGGCCCTCCTGGGAATGAAGACGCGATAAGATCTCCTCCGCGCCCACCCGGGCGCCACAAGGAGAGAGCCATGAACAAGATCGGTTGCCTGATCGCCGCCGTGGTGGCGGTGGTGTTGGTTGGTTTGTTCGCGATGAGCACCTACAACGGCCTCGTGACCTCCGAGCAGGCGGTGGAGGCGCAGTGGGGGCAGGTGCAGAACGTCTATCAGCGGCGGGCGGACCTGATTCCGAACCTGGTGGCGAGCGTCAAGGGCGCCGCCAACTTCGAGCAGTCGACGCTGACCCAGGTGGTGGAGGCGCGCAGCCGCGTCGGCCAGGTCAGCGCCCAGGCGACGCAGCAGATTCTCAACGATCCGCAGAAGTTCCAGCAGTTCCAGCAGGCCCAGGACGGCCTGTCCTCGGCCCTTTCCCGCCTGATGGTGGTGGTGGAGCGCTACCCCGACCTCAAGGCCGTGGCCGGCTTCAGGGATCTGATGGTGCAGCTCGAAGGGACGGAGAACCGTATCGCCGTCGAGCGCCGCTCGTTCAATCAGGTGGCGCAGGAGTACAACACCCGGGTGCGCAAGTTCCCGGCGGCGCTCTTCGCGGGGATGTTCGGCTTCCAGCCCAAGCCGTACTTCCAGGCCCAGGCGGGAGCCGACACCGCCCCCAAGGTCGACTTCGGAGGCGCCACTCCGGCTCCGGCCACGCGCTGAGGTGGCTGACGGATGAGGGGCACCGGGGACTAGACAAGGAATTCTCCGCCGTATACGTTCCTTTAAAAGGAATGATGGAATTGCGATCCTTCCCCGTCCTGCTCCTCGGTGCCATCCTTTTCGCCGCCCTCTCGGGGTGCTCGGACGAAGGGGCCCATGCCGCGGCGCAGGGCGATGCGGGCGGTACCGGCGAGGCCCTCGTGGCGCATCGCGGGACGCTGCGCCAGCGGCAGCTCCTCTCCGGCGAGCTCGAGGCCGAGCGGGGTGAGCCGCTCTCCGTACCGCGCACCAACCAGTTCCAGCTCCAGATCCGCTGGCTGGCCGAGGATGGCACGGCGGTCCAGGCCGGCGACCGGGTGGTGGAGTTCGACAACTCGCAGTTCGCCTCGGACCTCGAGGAGAAGCGCCTCTCCGCCTCGGATGCCGGCAGCGAGCTCCAGCGCACGACCGCCGAATCCAAGACCGGGACCGCCGACAAACGGTTCGCGGTGGAGAAGGCGCGCTCGGAGGCGGAGAAGGCGAGGATCGCCGCCGCCGTGCCGAGGGACCTTCTCGCCCTGCGGGAGTACCAGGACCGCCAGCTCGCCTTGAAGCGTGCCGAGGCCGAGCTCGCCAAGGCCCAGGAGGATCTCGACGCCGCCACCCGCGGCGGCGACCGCGACGTGGGGGTCAAGAAGATCGCGCTCGAAAAATCGCAGCGCGAGATCCATTCCGCCGAGGGGGCGATCGACGCCCTCACCCTGCGCGCGCCGCGGGCCGGCATGGTGCTGATCGCCGATCACCCCTGGGAGGGGCGCAAGCTGCGGGTGGGCGACACGGTGTGGGTGGGCATGACGGTGGCCTCGCTGCCTGACCTCTCGGCGATGAGCGTGCAGGCCAGCCTTTCGGACGTCGACGACGGCCGCATCCAGCCCGGCATGGAGGTGCTCTGCACCCTCGACGCCTATCCCGACCAGGTGTTCAGGGGCCGGGTGGCCGACATCTCGCCGGTCGCCCGCGAGTCCCGCCGCAGCCCGCTGCTGCGCTACTTCCCGGTGCACGTCAAGCTCGACCGCTCGGACGCGCGGCGCATGCGGCCGGGTATGTCGGTGCGGGTGGAGGTGCTGGGAGCGGAGCTGAAGGGCGTGCTGCTGGTGCCGCGGGCGGCTCTCGACTTTGCCGCCGCGAGCAGTCCTCGCGCTTTGCTGGCGGGCGGCGGCGCCGTGCCGGTCCGGCTCGGAGCGTGCGGGGCGCTGGAGTGCGCGGTGGAATCCGGCATCGCGGAAGGGACCCGCCTGCGCTCCCGCACCGGCTCGCAGCCGGCCGGGGACGGGAGGCCTGGATGAGCCCCCGCCGGCGACGGCTGACCCGGCTCCTGGCGGGCGGCGCGGTGCTGGTGGCCGCGGCGCTGGGCTTCTGGCTGGTCTCCGCGCGGGCCGCCGCCTCGGCCGGCGGCGGCTGGGTGGAGGTGCGGCGCGAGGACCTGGTGATCGGCCTGCCGGTCTCGGGAACCCTGTCGTCGACGCAGGCCGTGAGCCTCGGCCCGCCGCAGGTCGAGGAGCTCTGGGATTACAAGCTCTCCTTCATGGCTCCCGAGGGAGCGCACGTCAAGGCGGGCCAGCCGGTGCTCGGCTTCGACTCCTCGGAGCTGCAGCAGAAGCTGCAGGAAAAGATGGCCCAGCGGGACTCGGCCCAGAAGGAGCTGCAGAAGCGCCAGACCAGCGCCGAGCTGGCGCGCCGCGACTCCGCGTTGCAGCTCGCGGAGGCCGAGGCCCGGCAGCGCCGCGCCGCCCTCAAGGTGGAGGTGCCGCCGGCCCTGGTGGCCGCCAAGGAGCTCGCCAAGTCGCGGGAGGATCTGGCGCTCGCCAACCGTGAGATCGCCTATCTCAAGGACAAGGTGAAGCTCGAGGACCTCCAGGCGGCGACCGACGTCGACGCCCTCGTCAAGCGCCGCGACCGCGCCGCCGGCCGCGTCCGGGAGATGGAGGACGCCATTCGCCGCATGATGGTGCCCGCCCCCCGCGACGGCACGGTGGTCTACGTGGCGACCGACAACGGCGGCAAGAAGAAGATCGGCGACTCGTGCTGGCGCGGCCAGTCGATCGTGGAGATCCCGGATCTGCGGCAGATGCAGGCCGACGGCGAGGTCGACGAGGCCGACGCCGGCCGCGTGGCCGCCGGCCAGCGGGTGACCTTCCGGCTCGACTCGCATCCGGACGACGTCTTCAGCGGCCGGGTGCGCACCATCGGCGGCGCCGTGAGCAGCCGCTCGGACGTCAATCCGCTCAAGGTGGTGAAGCTCACCATCGACCTCGACCGCACCGATCCCCAGCGCATGAGCCCCGGCATGCGGTTCCTCGGCACCGTGGAGGTCGAGCGCGCGGCGCACGTGCTGGTGGCTCCCGCCGAGGCGGTGTTCACCCGTCCCGAGGGCCCGGTGGTCTACCGCCGTTCGGGCTGGGGGAGCGAGCCGGTGCACCCGGTGCTCGGCCGGCGCAACGACCGGCTGGTGGAGATCCGGAGCGGCCTGCGTCCGGGCGACATGATCTCGCGCCGCGATCTCGCCGGAGCGGGCGGATGAGGGCCATGGGGACGAACAGGCCGAAGCCGCCGGTCTCCAGGGCTCGTTGGGCGCTCGTCGCCGGTGCGGTGATTCTCCTTGTGGCCCTGGCGGCGTTCCTGCCCTGGCCGGGCTCCGGCGCCGCGGCGGGCGACGTGCCGGTGCTGCGCGTGGCGCCCGAGGACTTCGCGCGCCAGGTGCCGGCGCAGGGCAACCTCCAGGCGGTGACGGCGACGCCCATCTCCGTGCCCACGGGCGTGCCCGGGCCTTTCCGCATCGGCTGGGTCGCCACCGACGGCTCGCGGGTCAAGCAGGGCGACGTGGTCATCCGCTTCGATCCCAGCGCCATCGAGAAGCGGCTGGTCGACGCCGGCGACGACCTGCGGGAGAACCGGCTGGCGATGGAGAAGAAGCAGATCGAGGGCACCTCCGAGCTGCGCAAACTGGAGAAGGACGCCGCGATGGCCCGCCTGGAGCTGGAGGACGCCAAGAAGTTCCAGAAGAAGGACGCGCTGATCTTCTCCCGGGCCGACATCATCGAGTCGGAGATCGACCAGGGGCTGGCCGAGGAGCGGGAGGGGCACGCCCAGGCCACCCGCCGGACGCGGCAGAAGCTCTCGGGCACCGAGGAGGCCCTGCTCCAGATCAAGATCCGCCAGGCCGACGCCAAGATCAATCAGGCCCGCGCCGCCCTCCAGGCGCTCACCGTGACGGCGCCCCACGACGGCGTCCTCATCCTCAAGCGCAACTGGCGGGGAGAGTCCACCCGGGTGGGCGACAACGTGTGGAACGGCCAGCCGCTGGCCGAGATCCCGGATCTGTCCAGGATGCAGGCCGAGGTCTACGTGCTGGAGGCCGACGCCGGCGGCCTGACCCCCGGCCGGCAGGCGCTGGTGACGATCGAATCCGACCCCGGCGTCACCTGGCCGGCGAAGATCGCCCGCGTCGACGCGCTCGCCAAGCCGCGCATCCTGGGCTCCCCGGTGCAATATTTCGCCGTCACCCTCGCCCTCGAACGGACCGACCCGCGGGTGATGAAGCCCGGGCAGCGGGTGCGGGCGACGCTCCTCCTGGAGGAGCGCAAGGGTGCTCTCCTGGTGCCGCGCCAGGCGCTCTTCGACCGCGAGGGGCGCACGGTGGTCTTCCGCCGGGACGCCAGGAGCCGGGGTGGCACGGGCGGCAGCGGCGGCAATGGCTTCGTGCCGGTCGAGGTGAAGCTGGGGCCGTCCTCCCTCGGCCGGGTGGTGGTGGACTCCGGCCTCAAGACGGGGGACGTCCTGGCGATGCGCGATCCCACCCGGCCGGCGGGAGCTCCCCCCGAGAAGAAGGACACCGCCCGCAAGGCGCCGCCCGTCTCCTCGCACCGGCGGGGCGGCGGCATGATCATCATCTCGCAATGACTCCCCGGGAAGCCTTCCACTCGGCGTTCGACAACCTGGCGGCGCACAAGCTGCGCTCGGCTCTCACCATGCTCGGCATGATCTTCGGCGTCGGCGCCGTCATCGCCATGATGTCGATCGGTGCCGGGGCCGAGCGGCAGGCCATGGCCTCGATCGAGCGGTTGGGGCTGCGCAACGTGCTGGTGCGCTCGAAGACGCTCAAGGACGACGAGGCCCAGGAGGTGCGGCAGAAGTCGCTGGGCGTCTCGCAACGCGACGCGGCGGCCATCGCCGAGGCGGTACCCGGCGTCGAGCTGGTGGCGCCGCGCATCCGCATCGATCCCTACAAAGTGCTGTCGGCGACCGGCAAGAGCGACGGCGCCGCGGCCTACGGCGTCGACCCTCGCCATCGCGAGCTGGCTCACCTGGTGGTGGCCGAGGGGCGGTTCCTCGACGAGATGGACGCCGCCACCCACGCCCAGGTGGCCGTCATCGGGCCGGCGGTGCGCCGCGACCTCTTCGGCTATGGGCCGGCCGTGGGGCAGCTCGTGAAGGTGAACGACGTCTGGCTGGAAGTGGTCGGGGTGCTGGCGGACGACGCCGGGGGATCCGCGGGCGGTCCGGGCGGTCCCAGCGCTCCCGGGGCCACGGGTGCGTCCGGCGCCGCGGGAGCTCCTGGAGGCGAGGCGGGCGCGTCCGCCGGGACCTCGCGAGAGATCTACCTGCCGGTGTCGACGGCCGAGCGCAAGTTCGAGCATCCGGCCCTGAGCTCGCCGCTCGACGAGATCGTCGTCCGCCTGAAGCCGGGAGCTAGCGGCGGGGAGGCCTCGGGGTCGATCCGCGAGCTGCTCGACCGGCTGCATGCCGGCGCCGCCGACTACGAGCTGGTGGTGCCCGAGGCGCTGCTGGCGGAGAGCCGGCGCACGCAGCGATTGTTCAACATGGTGATGGGCGCCATCGCCGGCATCTCTCTGCTGGTGGGTGGCATCGGCATCATGAACATCATGCTGGCGACGGTGCTGGAGCGGACGCGGGAGATCGGCGTCCGCCGGGCGGTGGGGGCCAGGAGCCGCGACATCCGCTTCCAGTTCATCGTCGAGTCGTTCGCCATCAGCCTCATCGGCGGCCTCACGGGCATCGTCGCCGGCCTGGTCCTGGCGCGCGGCGTCGCGGCGCTGGCCGGCTGGGAGACCATCGTCACCGGCTCGTCCATCCTGCTGTCGACCGGCGTCGCCATGGCGGTGGGGCTGGCCTCGGGGATCTACCCGGCCTCCCGGGCGGCGGCGCTGGACCCCATCGAAGCGTTGCGGTATGAGTGAGATCCCCTCTTAGCATCTGGTAACATCCTCACCAGACTCCTCGCCCAACGGATCTGATGCGGAACATCTCCCCTTGGCTCGTGCTGTTGCTGGGCCTGATGGTCGGCGTGCCTGCCGGCCGCGTGGCGATGGCGCCTGCGAGCGCGCCGGAAAAGTCCGCGAGCCGGGCTCCGGCTGCCACGCCCGCGGCCGCCCCGGTTCAGGCGGCGACCTCCAACTCGGCGCCGCCGGCGGGCGAGGCGTTCTCCTGTAAGGGGACCGTGGGGGCGCCGCCCCCGCCGTGGTGCGAGCCGGTACGCCTGCTGGGCGACTTCCTGGGCCGGCCGCCGCGGGAGAAGGGGGAGCGGGGGAAGCTGGCGGCCGACGTGGTGGAGGCGGCGCGACAGCAGGGCTACGACCTGCGCTTCCTGGTGGCCCTGGTGCCGGCGCCGCCGGACCCGCGGCTGGACCAGGCCCTGGAGGCCATCCAGCGCGGCTTCGCCCAGGCCGAGTACCTGGCGGACCGCGTCTGGCTGCCCTGGTCGAGCGACGGCGCCAATCGCCTTGGGGGTGCGGCCCAGGTGGCGCCGGGCCTGCTGCTGTTCCGCCGCGCCGACGCGGACGGCAGCCACAGCCTGGCGCTCGTCTTCCTGGTGGGGGAGGCTCCAAGGTCAGGCATCCAGAAGGCCGCCTTCCGCGAGTCCCTGGACCTCGCCGCCGATCTGCAGGGCGCCGCCAGCGATCCGACGGTGGCGCTGCTCGGCCCGTCGTTCTCGGGCTCGGTCGAATCGCTGCGCCTGTCGCTTCGCTCCTGGAAGGAATGGGAAGGCGAGCACCAGCGGCGGCCGTCGCTCACCTTCGTCGCCGCCACCGGGAGCGCCACGGCCGGGGGCAAGGACGTCGAGGAGCCGCTGGCGAGCTTGGGCGTGCCCCTCTGCCGTACCGTGCTGCCGGACGAGACGCTCCACGAGCTGACCCTGGGCTTCCTGCACGAGCACATGGGCTGGGACGAGAGCCGGATCGCCCTGCTCGTCGAAGCCGACACGACCTACGGCCGCAGCGTGCTGGAGGCGGAGGAGAGCGAGCAGGCGAAGAAGACCTCGCGGAAGCACGCGCCGCTGGTCATGGTGCCTTTCCCCAGCCACATCTCCGAGTTGCGGACGGTGACGGAGAAGGAGAAGGCGGCGCAGGCCAAGGCCGAGGCCGGCGCGCAGCCCGCCCTGCGCGGCGATTCGACCGTGGTGGAGCTGGATCTCACCGATCCCGGCCAGCCCGCCGACCTGGTGCCGACCTTCACCTCGGACCTGACCGTCCCCACCAACCAGTTGGTGCTGGAGAACCTGCTGCAGGGCCTCTCCCGCGAAGGCATCCGCTACGTCGGCATCCTGGCGACGGACGTCAAGGACAAGCTGTTCCTCGCCGAGCAGGTGCGCTCGCGGGTGCCCGACGCCATCCTTTTCACCTTCGACAACGGCCTCCTCTACGCCCACCCCAAGTACGCCCAGACCCTGGACGGCCTGCTGATCTTCTCCAGCGCGCCGCTGCTCGGCGAAGGCTCGCCCTGGCAGGCGGTTTCGCTCTCGCCCGTGGCCGGCAGCATGCGCCGGCAGTTCGGCAGCGAGCTCCAGCAGGGGACCTACGAGGCCGTACGCTACCTGCTGGGCGCCCAGGCCGTACGCCCGCGGGCCTGGATCATGGCCGTGGGCAACGGCTCGCTGTGGCCCGTGGCGCGCCTGCGGGCCTCGCTGCCGGACGATCCGGTGCGGCTGTGCGGCGACCGGCCGCCGGACGCCGGTCTGATGGCGAGCCACCGGGGCGAGGGCAACGGCTTCGCCGGCAAGGACGACCTTCAGGTCCTGCTGGTGGCCGTGCTGCTGGTGGCCTTCGGATGGCGGCTGCGGCGGGCGGCGTTGCTGGAGCGTGTCGAGGGTGACCGCGTGGAGCGCGAAGGCAGGACCCGCCTGCTGCTGCTCGCCGGCACGGTGCTCCTGGCCCTCGCCGCCGGCCTGCTGCTGGCGGTGGGCAGCGTGCCCTGGTGGGCGCGCGGCCACTCGCTTGAGGGCCGGGCCGTGAGCTGGCAAGGGGTGCAGCTCGCCTATCTCGGGGCTCTCGCGCTGGTCTACGCGCTGCTGGTGGGGGTCGCGGCGCGGGCGGCTCACGCGCGGATGACGCGGAGGCTGGCCGCCGCCTGGACCCTCGGCGGCGGCGCGGCGCTGGTGGCGATCGGCGCCGTCCTGCGCTGGCTCTGCATGCCGGGCGACCAGGTGGAGCTCTTCCATCTGCGGGCGCGGGCTTTCTCCTCGGGGCTGTCGCCGCTGGTCTCGCTCGCCATGCTGGGCCTGGCCCTCTACCTCTGGATTCTTTGGGAGCTCAAGCGGCGGCGGCTGATGGCGCGGCAGGCCACCGACTGCCCGGTGGAGTCGCTGGGCGATCCGGCGGTCTTCGGGGCGGGTCCGGCGCTGGAGGCGATCCACGCCTTGCTGGGGTACACCTGCCCCCGCGACCGCCGGCTGTGGCTGCTGCCGGCCGTAGCTTTCCTGCCGCCGCTGTCCCTGCTGTGGTTCACCGTGCAGCCGGTGGCGGAGACGAAGGGGTACGGCCGGCTGTTCCTCCTCTTCCTGGTGCTGACCCTGGCCCTCGCCGCGCTCTCCTACTTCCGCTTCTTCCGGCTCTGGGTCTGGACGCTGCGCATCCTGCAACGGCTCGACAACGCCTCGCCGCGGGTGGCGGAGGCCTTCGAGGCCGTGGCCAAGGACCTCGACTGGCGGCCCATCCAATCGTTCGGCTGGCAGATTCCCCCCTTCAAGACCCTCACCCTGTCGGTGCGCCGGCTCAAAGCCCTGGCCGCGGCCGGCAAGGTCGAGCTGCCGCAGGGCACCGCGTCGCTGGAGGACTTGATGAAGGAGGTCTTCCATTACGAGACGGACGCCGGCTCGCCGCGAGAGATCGCGGCCCGTAACCGCTTGGAGGAAGTCTTCGCCGGAGTCTGCCTCGGCCTGGGAGGCCGCGTCGGAGACCCTGAGGTGCGGCAGCTTGTAGCCCTGCGGGTGGCGGCCTGGCTGCGATACGTCTTCGCCCACATGCGCACCTGCCTCATCGGTGCCCTGGCGAGCAGCGTGCTGGCCCTGGTGGGGGTCACCGCCTATGCGTTCCAGCCCCGGCACTTCGTCTCCCTGGCGATCGGGCTGGCGCTGGCCACGGCCGTGGGCCTGACGCTCCTGGTCTTCGTGCAGATGGACCGCAACGCGACGCTGAGCCGCATCGGCAACACCACGCCCGGCAAGGTCACCTTCGACCGCACCTTCTTCACCAAGACCTTCACCTTCGTCGGTCTGCCGATCCTCGGCCTCATCGCCACCCAGTTTCCCGAGATCGGGCACCTGCTGGGCAGCCTCGCCGGGCAGATCCTGCGCATCGCGGGGGGAGGGTAGGCGGCCGGGGATCTGAAAGTCGGGGCGGGAGTCTCGGAGCTCTCCCGCCCTTGCCCGCGACGGGCGACGATTACTCGGTTGCCGAGAGGTAAGCCTCGACGGTCTGCGTGCAGGAGGAGGCGCCTTTATCCAATTTCCTCACCTGGACGGTTCCCGGACGCATCACCAGGCCCGCGCTCTGCCGGACCCTATCCTGGAGGATCGCCAGCTCCTCCTCACTCCCCTCCGGCGGGTCGTACACGAACTCACCAGAGTCGTACCAGGAGGGGAAATCGCTTTCCCACAGCCGTCCCGGAGTAAAAAAGGACTGAGTGGGGGTAGGAGCTCCCACATAAGGCCCCCAGGAAGAGCCCTCGAAAGTCTTGACGGCCAGGTTGAACCCAGAACCAAGGATTCCCGGGATTCCAGTGCTGAGCTGGCATTGATATCGGCCCTGTGGATACTGGGGATCCGGCGGAGTCGGCTGAGTGAACAGGCACAGATTCTCGACCCCCTCGCCGTTGTAGACGGGGTTAGGAGAGGTACAGAGCGGCACGAAGGTCACACGATCGATTCCGGCCGCATAAGGCCAGTTGATGCTGCTCACCGGGTCGAAGGCGTTGAAATGGGCGTAGACCGGGGTATGCCAGAGAGTCATGAGGTGGGCGGTGTAAAGAGCGAGCTCCGCCATGTTGTATTGGAGACCGCAGGACCATCCTCCCGCGGGATCGTAGACGCCACTTCCGGCACTGCTGAAGACGTTTGTCTCGAGAGTGTTCAGGTACGGAACATCGTAGCAGCCCGGGCGCTGGTAAGGCGACCAGAGATGGTTGTCGCCAAACTGTGGGATGTATCCCGAAAAAGTGAGCTGAACCAGAGGATTGTTGACCTGCTGCTCGCGGAAGTACTTCCAGCGCAGCGCGTGATATCCCCATCCACCCGTCACGCCGTTGCTGGGAGTGGTCAGGGAATTGCCCCAGGTCTGGTCGGGCAGGAAGTTTCTGTTCATCTGGCTTCGCTCGTAGACCTTGTCCGGCCAGCCGCCGATCGGAGCGCCGGCGCAGTTGCTGGGGCCCAGGATCGCAACCCCGACGACGAGCTCGCCGTCACAGTTGGTCCAGAGCCGCGGGCGCTTGACGTGGAGGTCGCCGAGGGAGGAGACCGCTGTCTCTCGGGTCAAGCTGCGGTCGAAGATCGCGAGGAAGACAGGCGAGCCCCGATCGTCTGCAACCGCGGCCGACTCGACGACGGTGAGCAGGGCCGGCGGCTCACCGAAGCTGGAGGGTGTACCGATCCCGGAGACGACGATGTTGCCCTCGCCGTCGCTGACGACACCCGATAGCTCCTCGTCGCCCTTTCCGCCAACGAGCCTTCCGGACAGCACGCGACCGGTTTTGGTGTCGAGGCGGGCGACGAAGCCGTCGCGGCCGCCGGCGTTGCGGCCGGAGAGCCCCTCGAGCGTGGCCGAGGTGGTCGCGCCGGCGACGAGCAGCTCTTCGCCGCCGCGGTTCAGGGTGACGGTGTCGACCGAATCGATGCCCGAGCCGGCGAGCGGGATCTGCCAGGTCGGTTCGGTGGCATCGCCGTCGAAACGCGCCACCCAGGCGTCGGAATTGTCGCCGCCGGTCGAGCCCCAGGTGAAGCGGGCACCGTCGATGTGCGCCAAGGCCGTAGGCTGGAGGCAGTCGATCGGGACCGCTTGGCAGGTCTGTGCGCTCACTGGGACGGTGATCGTCAACCAAGCCGTTGCGGCGAAGGCCGAAACCATCCAAATTCTTTGCTTCATGGTTGCTCCTTGGGGCCCGTGAGCCCGAAAAACGACCGCCGTGCATCACGGCGGTTCGAGGTTTCGGGGCTTGTCTCAGAGCAACCGCCAAGCCAGCGTTTACGCAACCCTGATGCAATGAGATAACCCTAGGGAAATAATGGAGTTGCGCGCAGTCTGGCAGCGGCATGGGCATGCGCCGGAGATGACCGCGGACCGTCAGGTGACAGCCCGCGGTCTGGCCGGGTGACAAGGGGTTGTCCCAAAGAGGCCTCTTCTGAATCAAGGTTCGAATCAAGGTTCGAGCCAAACAAACAGCCTCCGCTAAACAGACGTGCGTCCCGCCCGTCTGCGGGGCGGGTCAGGCGTGAACGGCCTGCATCACGGATTTGCCGAGCCATTCTTCGAAGCGGATCTCGCCGAGCCTGGCATCGGCACCAGGCACCAGCGCCCGCTCGCCCAGCTCCGTGCCGAAGTAGCGAGCGTGCGGGTCGGCGATCACTTCACGGGGATCGTGGCGTGCGTCGAGACCCAGTCGGATGAATTCGTCAAAGCGGAGCTGTTGTGGCCCCGCACTCGTGTCGTCCTCGCGGAGCGATCCCGTCGGCACGGAAGTTCGGGACGCCGTAATCGCTTAGCTTGGTCAGGAAGAGAGGCTTGGGAATTCCGGCAAGGCGCGCGGCGGCTCCGGAGGCACGCCGCCAGAGTACCGGCTTTCTCGTCACTCTCGGACACCGAGCAACTTTCCCCGATCCACTCGGCGCTCCGGATGGCGGCTCGATTTTTCGGATGAATGAGGCTGCCGACGCGGTCCTTTTTCATCAACGGCCTTCTTCGGCCGAGGCGAGCGCCCAATGGTCTTCGCGAGATCCTGCCGGGAAGCCCCGAGCGCAAGCATACAACGAAACAGTGTGTCCAGCGAGGTGGATTCGAGGGCTCTCTCCAGTTTCGAAACACGCGCCTGGCCCGACCCGATCAGAAGCGCAAGATCGGCTTGACTGAGCGAGCGCACCTCGCGAAGCTCGCGGATGGCTTCCGCCAGCGCAACTTTCACCTCGACCAAGAACTCCTCCGCTTCGGAGAGATTGAACAGCTCGCCGACCGTGCCAAACTTGAACCCGGCAGCCTCAAGCCTCTTCTTCCTGTCAGCGTTCATCGATGTTGCTCCTATAAGTCTCACCATGACTCATTGAACAGGCGCAGGCGCTTCCTACAGATCTCGATCCATCGCGGCGGCGTTTTCTGCGTCTTCTTGTGAAAAACCCCGAGCACCAGAACCACGTCCGCCGCTACGTGATAGAAGACCCTCCACTCGCCGTTGTCCGCGCTCAGCCGAAGCTCATGGCAGCTCGGCCCGATGCCTGTCATCGCGGCGGCAATCGGTGGGCCGAGGTTCTGCCCCTTTTGGACGAGCCGAAGGAGGTACCCGGCGTCGATCCTGGCTTGGGCTGGCATCGGGGGAGTGCTGATCGGCTCCGCGCCATCGGCCCATGCCAAAATCTTCTCGCGCTTCCCCATTCAACTCCATGATATGACGCAGGCGTCATATCAGTCAAGGACCATCCCGAACTGCCAGGGTCATTATTCTCGAACCGCTCATGGCAACCTACAGGATCCGGGGCCTCCGGTTACGGCAAGCTGGCTCACCGGTTCCCAGATCGGCTCCCAGTAGGTCTTCAGCAACTCGGCACTGGCGCGCGAGTCGTCCACCACGTAGCCGAATTCCTGCAGGGAGCCCTGCGTCAGCTCCCACCATTTCTTCGGATCGACGCTGGTCAGCGTGATCGGGTACATGTTGTGCGAGCCGATGTAGAAGACATGATCGTCCACCATGTACATCTTGGAGTGATTGGCCATCAGCCGGAGCATCGTCCAGTTGTGGGTCGGCGTGCCGGAATCCCGCCGCGCGAGGGCGCCCAGGTGCAGGTGTGAGCAGACGCGGGTTCTCACCTTCGGGTCGTTTTCGGGCAGCCCCATCTTGAGCGCCACCCGCTTCTTGATCTCGAGTGCCAGATTCTCGGGGCTCACCCCCCACGAGTAGGGGACCAAGGAAGGAGACAGCGCAAACCGATTGGTCACGATCACGTACGCGTCGCCGGGTGCGTCGCGCGCCACCAGGCGCGCGATCGCGTCCAGGACCGGCTGGCTCACCGCCTTGGCCGTATTCATCAGGTCTTGCTGGGAGATCCGGATGGTGGAGGTCGCCGACTCGAGCACACGCTGCATCGCCACGTCACTCCACTGCCAGTTGGCCCTACCGGTGCCGGGTATGCCGGTGCCGTAACGCCCGACGGCGAGGATCGGCACGCTCCCGGGGCCCGGCAGGACAGGCGAGGGCGAGTACGACGAGCACAGGTCCTGGACCGGTGTCATGCCCGCCGGCCCGCCTCCCATGACCGCCGACGAGTAGGTCAGCCACAGCTTGGCGCGCCGGTTGTTGGCGCAGGCAAACGACCACATTCGCGAGGCGAAATTGGCGGCGGCCTGGGCCGCCGGCCCGCGAACGCGCATCGAGAGATCGTAGATCGGGCTGTTCACGGCGTAGTCTCTGCTCCACAGGTTGTGCCCGCCGACGATGGCCTCCTTGCCGTCCACTGCCACGATCTTCGCGTGATTGAACGAGGCCACGACGCCGGCTTCGGTGCCGCAGACCGGCGGCATGCAGGTGGTCATCGCGGCGATCATGACGCTGACCGAGGAACCGCGGATCGCGGGCTCCAGGAACTTGAGCAAGGCGTCGACGTCCTCGGGCGCGGCGAAGTTCGGGTTGCCAATGAGAATGCGGACCGCCACCGCGTGCCCGCTCTTGGCGACGTCCGCGAGCGCCGATCGGATCGCCACCGAGAAAGCGTCGGTATTGTTGGGCGCGGGAGCGGGAGCCATCAGCGTCATGTCGACCGTCTTCTGGGCACGGCTGATCATCTCCCGAATGCTCTGGGCGAGCAGCTCGCCAGGGATGCGATCCGTGGTAGGGAGAAGCCATCCCGGCGGCAGCTCGTTGCCGGAGGTCAGCTCCCACGCCGTGCCGCGGCCGCCGGCTTCCGCGAGCTCGCGGGCGATTCGATTCAACAGCTCGCTTTCGGTCGCCGCGGCCCGCTGTACCGAGGCGGCGGCGAGGACCAGGATTACAAGGATCTTGCGCATGGCGGCCTCCTCAAGGAATCTGTACCGTTGTGATCTTGAGCAACTCACGGCAGGGTGCCTGCCAGCCGTTGTGGTCGCGGCAGTTGAAGATCCATGCCTCGAAATAGGTGTTCACCAGGCGGCCAAGCCAGGCGACCGGGTCGTTGAAGCGATAGGTCACCTGGCGCAGTGACTCTTCCCTGATCCAAACCTGGCGAACCGGGAATTTGATTTTCGCTTCGTAGACCTGGAGCTGGAACGACACCCCGGGACGTGTCGGCTGGATGTCGAGAGCGAAACCGTGCTTGTTCTTCACGTCGCACTGCACTTCGCTCGGTTTGGGCGACCGGCATACCGGCTGCGGCTCCGCGCTGTCCAGCGGTGGGGCAGGAGGTGTCGGGGTTGCGTGGACCCTGCTGCCGCCAAGGATGAAGAGGATGAGTAGGGAGGCTAGCCAGTGCCCCGGGACGGCAGTGCCTGGGGACCGCGCAGCCGATGGACGGAACGACGTGACGCAGGTCATGAGGAACCTCCTTCCTTAGAAAAGTCCTTCTCTTCGGCACGGTGCGACGACCCGCGGAAGCAGCGTCGCGTCACGTCGGCGGCCCGTCGCCACCGTGCCGCTCTACTGGAAGGTGTTCTCAGCCGGCGAGGAATTGCAGAAATTTTTCGCCAACCATGGCGACGTCTGGAAGCAGAACCAGGTCTGCAACCGAGCGGCGTCTGGGTCAATAGTGGAAGTTCCTTCTGCGGACCGGTGTCGGCGCGATCTGATCACCCCCTGACCTCGGGAGGAGCGGCGCCGAAACGCTGCTCCTCCTAGCCCGCCCCGCTCAGGTTTCATCAGTGCGGTCTACATTCAAAGCAGATACGCTGTCTGGTCATTGGAGCTCTTACTAGGTGTAGCTGAAAGAGGTCACCGCTGCTGGCTGAGATCCTGCCAGTGCCGCCGTTGTTGTCCAACATCTGCCAGCCAGGACAGGAATTGCCGCTGCACGGCGTTCCCGTGTAGCGCCAGATTAAGCCGGAATTGTGGAGTTGGTAAAGCTGGCCACCCCCGGCCACGATGTTGATGCTGGCCGGATTGTTGTCCAGCATCTGCCAACCAGGACAGGAATTGCCGCTGCACGCCGTACCCGTGAAGCGCCAAATTCTACCTGTATTGTGGAGTTGGTACAGGTTCCCGCCGCCGGCGGTGATGCCGATCGTAGCCCCATTATTATCCAGCATCTGCCAGCCGGGGCACGAATTGCCACTGCATGGGGTTCCGGTGTAGCGCCAGATCAAGCCGGAACTGTGGAGTTGATAGAGACGGCCGCCGTCAGCCACGATAGCGACTGTGGCTGGATTGTTGTCCAGCATCTGCCAACCAGGACAGGAGCCGCCGCTGCACGCCGTACCGGTGAAACGCCAGATCTTACCCGAATTGTGAAGTTGGTACAGGGTCCCGCCACCGGCGGCAAGGGTCACGGTCGCCGGGTTGTTATCCAGCATCTGCCAGCCGGGACACGAACTGCCACTGCATGGGGTTCCGGTGTAGCGCCAGATCAAGCCGGAGCCGTGGAGCTGATAGAGTTGACTGCCGTCGGCCACGATGCCGATCGAGGCTGGGTTGTTGTCCAGCATCTGCCAACCGGGGCAGGAAGCTCCACTGCATGGGGTTCCGGTATAACGCCAGATTTTGCCACTATTGTGCAGTTGGTACAGGTTGTTAGAGGCTGCGATTCGCACCGTCGCACTGTTGTTGTCCAGCTTTTGCCAGCTGGGACAGGAAGCTCCGCTGCACGGAGTCCCGGTATAGCGCCAGATCGAGCCGGCATCAGAGAGCTCGCCGAACCAGGTGAAGTCGTTCGCGCTCCTGGTCTCGGCGTATGCCATGGAGGTACCGAGGATGAAGATAGATAAAACGGACAGGAGGCAAGCTGTCCAGGAGCGTTTCGGATTCGCGCTTCCCGCGATTCTTCTGGGTACACCCAAGACGGGCCGATTCGCTTCATTCAGGTCTGACGGAATAAGTCCAATTGCTTTCATGATAGATCTCCTGAGGTTTGAAAATTGTTTCTGGTCTACTTGTTGCCGAGTGGACCCACGGGGCTCGCGGGCAAGTTTTCCAGCCTACGGCTCAAGCACAGCCAGTGAATCAGGATGCAGGTATGCAGAACGATCCTCCTTTCTCGGTGACAATGGGGGCGGACCAGAAGCTCCGTGGCTTCCTGAATTCCAATCCATAGCTGTCGCCAGGGGGACTGCTATCTCACCCCGAAAGGGCGGCCACGAGCACCCGGATGCTGGCACTCCCAGAGGGGCGTGCTAGAGTCCGTTCCCGTAACTCATTTTTTCCTTCAGGAGGATGCGATGACGAAAGCGCAAAGCAGCGGGTTCCTGGCCCTGGCTGCCACGTTTGCGATGTACGCGATGACGACGCCCGCGATGGCCCAGGACCGGGATTTCTCGAAGGTGGAGATGAAGGTCATCCCCGTCTCCGGTAACGTCTACATGCTGCAAGGGGCCGGGGGGAACATCGGCGTCTCGGCCGGTCCCGACGGCGTGCTGATCGTGGACGACCAGTTCGCGCCGCTGGCCGACAAGATCCGGGAAGCCCTCAAGGGCATCAACCCGGGCAAGCTGAGGTTCGTGCTCAACACCCACTTCCATGGCGACCACACGGGGAGCAACCCGGTCTTCGGCACCGACTCCACCATCATCGCCCACGAGAACGTGCGCAAGCGGCTGGAGTCCGGCTCCACCGTCATGGGCAACAAGACGGAGCCGATGGCGGCGGCGGGCCTGCCTGTGGTGACCTACGCCGACGCGGTCTCCGTGCACTTCAACGGCGAAGAGATCAAGTCGGTCCACGTCCCCCACAGCCATACGGACGGCGACAGCATCATCTTCTTCACCAAGTCCAACGTCGTCCACATGGGGGACGACTTCTTCAACGGCCTCTTCCCGTTCGTCGACACGGACAGCGGCGGCAGTGTGCAGGGCTTGATCGACGCCGTGGCCAAGGTGCTGGCCCAGGTCCCGGCTGACGTCAAGATCATTCCCGGGCACGGTCCGCTCTCGGACGTCGCGGGCTTGAAGAAGTTCCACCGCATGCTGGTGGAGACCTTGGCCGTGGTGCGCAAGGGAAAGGCGGCGGGCAAGACCCTGAAGCAGCTCCACGCCGCCGGGCTGCCCGACGAGTGGAAGAGCTGGAGCTCCTTCATCAAAACCGAGGGGTGGATCGAGACGCTCTACAAGAGCCTCGAAGGCTCCAAGAAAGCGCCGGCGAAGAAGACGCCCGCGGCGCCAAAGCACCACTAACTCTTCTTCACGGCCTCCACGAACGCCCTCGCGTGGTCGACCGGGATCATCGGCAGGATGCCGTGGCCCAGGTTGACCACGTGGGGGCCGCCGCTGCCTTCCTGGAGAAGGTTCGCGGTGCGGCGCTCGATCTCCGGAATGGGAGCGAGCAGGGCCGCCGGGTCGAGGTTGCCCTGCAGCACCTTGGGACCGTTGGGGCCGATCGCCCGCCGCACCTGTGACAGGGGCAGCCGCCAGTCGACCGAGAGGACGTCCACCGGCAGCTCGGCGAGCCCCGGCAGCAGGTGGGCGCCGCCGTTGATGTAGTAGATCAGGGGGACCCGGCCCTTCAATGCGTCCACCACCTTGCGCAGCGGCGGCAGGGCGACGGCGCGCCAGCGCTCCAGGTCCAGCAGGCCGCCCCAGGTGTCGAAGAGCTGTAGCGCCTGGGCTCCGGCGGCGATCTGGCCCTCGAGGTAGGCGATCGAGGTCTCGGCGATGCGGTCGAGGAGCACGGCGAGCCCCTCGGGGTCGCCATAGCTCCAGGCCAGGAGGTGTTCGAAGTGCTTGGAGCCCCCGCCCTCGACGAGATAGGCGGCGAGAGTCCACGGCGTACCGCCGAAGCCGAGCAGGGGCACCCGCCCGTCGAGCTCGCGGCGCACCAGGCGCATGGCGTCGAAGACATAGCCGAGCGTCTCGTCAACCTGGGGATTGCGCAGACGGGCGATGTCCTCGCGGGTGCGCACCGGGTCGGGGAAGCTGGGGCCGTCCCCTTTGACGAACTGCAGCTCGGCGCCCATGGCTTCGAGCGGCAGCAGGATGTCGGCGAAGAGGATGGCGGCGTCGACGCCGAGGATGTCGACGGGCTGAATCGTCACCTCGGCGGCCAGCTCGGGCGTCTTGCACAGGGTGAGGAAGTCCACCTTCTGGCGGATCGCCCGGTATTCGGGGAGATAGCGCCCGGCCTGGCGCATGATCCACACCGGCCGGCGCTCCGTGGCCTCGCCACGACAGGTACGGAGAAAGAGATCGTTCACGGGGCGGGAGGATAGCACCACCCGGCCGGGGCCGGGGTAGGGGCTCCGCGTGGGATAGACTGGCTTCCTCATGCTGAGACTCGTCGCATACGCGCCCGATGGTGTCCGGCGCTTCCCCGTCAACCGCAGTGAGCTCATCGTCGGGAGCCTGCCCGAGTGCGACATCTGCCTGCCCTATACCGGGGTGGCGCAACGGCACGCGCGGCTGCTGTACGACGGCGTCCAGTTGCGGATCGAGGATCTGGGCAGCCGCCGTGGCCTGCTGGTGAGCGGCCGCAAGGTGAAGGACGCGTCGCTGGAGGTGTTGGACGAGATCCGGCTGGGCGTGGTGACCCTGCTGGTGGAGGACGTGGTCCCGGGGCCGGAGAAGCCGCCGCCCTCCGATCCCGTGGCGGCGATCGGGCCGCCGAGCATCACTCCGAAGCGGATGATCGAGCACCTCAACCGGATCTGCGAGTGGGTGCTGGCCGACGCGGAGAGCCGCACCACCTCGGAGGCCCTGGTCGAGAAGGTGCTGAGCGATTTCGGAGGTGGCGCCCTTTTCTTGCTGCTTGGCGACCAGGAGAACGCCGGCGTCAAGCTGGTGGTGTCGACCGACCAGGCGTGGCTGGCGAGCGGCGAGGCGCTCCTTGAGCAGATCCTTCGCCATCGCTCCGCCGAGACGACACCGGCGGCGAGCCGCTGCTTCGACGGCGATCTCGCCGGCACGCCGGCCTGGATCTGCCATCTCACCTTCGGCGCCATGGACCGGCGGTACGCGATGATGGTCGCCTTCCCCCGTTTCCGGCCGCAGGAGCCGGAGTGGTCGCCGATGGCCGGCTTGAACGCCCTGGGCCACCTCCTGGTGCTGGGGCTGGTGCACCACGTCGGGTGGTACGAACCTATCCTGCCGGGGCACCCCGGGCAGCAGGACCTTACGCTCGACCCCAATCTCGTGGTGGGCAGCTCGCTCGCCATGAAGCAGGTCGTGGAGCAGCTCCGGGCCGCGATCGACCCCCCTGTCCACGTGCTCCTTTCCGGCGAGCCGGGCGTGGGCAAGGATCTTCTCGCCCGGTCGCTGCATCTCTCGGGTCTGCGGCGGCATGGCCCGTTCGTCATCGCGAGTTGCGGCGGCGCGCGGCCGTTGCAGATCGAGGCGGACCTCTTCGGCGCCGAGGTGCCGGGCAAGGGCGGCCCCGTGCGTCGGGAGGGCAAGCTGCTGCTGGCGCATGGCGGCACCCTGTTCCTCGACGAGGTCGAGCAGCTTCCCATGGAGGTGCAGGCCCGGCTCGTCCGCTTCCTGCGCTCGGGGGCGGTCGAGCCCTCGGGGAGCAACGAGGCCCACGAGGTCGACGTCCGTCTGGTGGTGGGGAGCCGCGGGCTCCTCGACTCGGTGGTGGCCCGCGACCTGTTCCGGGTGGACCTCGCCTACCGTCTCTCCCAGTTCATCATCGACGTGCCGCCGCTGCGCGACCGCCGGGAGGATCTGCCGCTCCTCATCCAGACCTACATCAACCGCTTCTGCCACGAGACCGGCAAGCGGATGCAGGGCATCACCGTCAAGGCGATGTCCGCCCTGCTGAGCTACGACTTTCCGGGGAACCTGGCGGAGCTGGAAAACATCGCCCGCCAGCTCGTCTACATGGCGCCCGCCAAGGGGCCGGTGGATGTGAACCTGCTGCCGGACCGGGTACGCAACGGCACCCTGATGGCGACAACCCGGGTGGATGCCGCCTCCGATCTGGAGCTGGAGCACCTGGTCAGCGGCACCGAGCAGAGCGCCATCCGCGAGGCCCTGCGCCGCACCAACGGCAACAAGTCCCAGGCCGCCCGCCTCCTGGGCCTGTCCAGAAACGGCCTGGCGATCAAGATGGAGCGGTATGGGCTGAAGGTGTGAGGCTCAGTCTGTCGCCGCGGCCACGACCAGGTCCACCAGCGCTTCGAGATCCCGCAGGTCCGCCACCTCGACGGGGGAGTGGGAGTTGCGTCCCGGCCAGGAGAAGGGGAGCATGGCGGGGCCGTTCGCGAGGAAGGCCATGCCGGCTCGATGGGCGAATCCGAGGACACGAACGTGTCCACCGCGTGGACCTCCGCCAGATCCTTGAACCTCTCCGCCAGGATCTTGGCGCCGTCGAGCCCCACTTCTTCCCCGACAGACCAGGCGAAGATCACCGGCCGCTTCAGCTTCGCGGGGTCGATCCGCCCCACCGCGAGGAGAAGGGCGGTCGCGCCCACGCGGTCGTCGAAGCCGCGGGCCTGCACGCGATGGCGGCCGAGCCGGAACATCCGCTTCGGCATGGTGACGGTGCTGCCGGCGTGCACGCCGAGAGCTTCGGCCTCCCTGGCGGACGTGACGCCGAGATAGGCGGTGAGGGAGCCCGGCGGTGCGAAGTGCTCGGCGGTGCGCCAGTCCTCGCGCGGCTCGAACACGGCGGGAGTTGGACCTCGGTCGCCGTGGACCAGGCCCGCCTGCGCCTCCCAGACGGAGCCCATGAGGCCTCCTCGCTTCTGCAGGCGGAGGCGGCCGTCCGCCAGCACCTCCTCGACCCGGTAGCCGACCTCGTCCTGATGGGCGACGAAAAGGATGGGCTTGCCGGCCTTGCTGCCTTGACCCAGAGTGACGGTGATATCTCCCTGGGCATCGATTTCGGGCTTCACCGATGCCGGCAGGTGACGGAGGATCTCCTCGCGAACCGGCCCCTCGGCGCCACTCACCCCGTAGCGGGCGACGAGCTAACGGAGCAACGCGGCCGGCCCCTCGTGCCTCTCGCCGGTTTCCTCGATCGTTGGCGGCGAGGGGAGGGCCGGCTCCGAGACCGGCGCCGCGGCCGCTCCTCCCAAGGTGGAAAGCAACGCGGTGGAGAGCGCTTCCACATCGCGCATGGCGATCGTCTCGACGGGAGTTCCGGGATAGCGGGCCGGGAGCCCGAGAAAGCCGACCTGAACTCCTTTCAGATCCGGAGAGCCGGCCATGCCGCCACGGACCGCGTGGTGAGGTGCCATGGCCAGGCTGGCGAGCGCTGTTGGAAGATCACCGGACCGGATGGGTCCGGTTCCTGGAGCCGGCAGCGGCTTCGGAGCGAGGGAGCCGCTCTCCTGGCTGTCCTCCCAGCCGAAGCCGGAGTCGAGGAGGGTCATCTCCCGGAACGGACCCCGCTCGCGGATGACGTGGATCAATCCTGCCCGGTTGAGCAGATCATGCGCCGTCCATGCGAAGACGACCGTGCCCGAGCCGGGCCTCGGCGGGTACCGCCGCGCTGCGTCCGCCAGCGCCGAGCACGCCCCCTTCTGGGCGGCGGCCGGTGCGGCCAGGAGACCGCCGGCTAAACGCATGGGCCGGCGGATCAGCGCCACCGGATCCATCAGGCGAACCCCGAGGGCGGCCACTTCTCCGACGTTCTCGGCGCCGATGTCGATGTAGAGGTCGTCCACTTGGAAAGGGTGGTCCGGCGGGGACGCCGATCCCTGCTGAAGGTGAACCGAGGGGAGCGCTACGGCTCCGGGCGTCCACCCCCGCGCGCCGCCGATCATCACCGTCTGTCCCTGAAAGCTTTGCGCCCACAAGGTCCCGGTGAGGCCCGCGCCGGCTGGAACCACGCGAAGGTAACCGTCGTCCCGGATGCCGCTGACGATGAACCCCGCTCGCCGAGGGCGCAGGCTACCAGCCGCCGAGGCTCGCCCGATCCCACGGTGAGAAGCACATCGCCGAGGGCGTCCCGCTGCACGGGTAGGCCTGCCAGGCGGCCTACGATGAACTCCGCCGCCGGAGCCTCCCGACCGGCCACAGCGATGACGTTCAGGAAGGCCTCGGTCTCCTCGCCGAGGGTGGCGGCGGGGAGGGGGCCAGGGAGGAGGAAGGACAGGAAAGCGGCTACACCGGCGGCAGAGAGGAGGCGCACGGTTAGCCGGATCTCAGAGGCCCATCTCGCGAAGGGAGCGAGCGGTCAGGATCTTGTCTGCCAGCCGCTCCAGCCGCCGAGTAGACCGGATCTCTCCGACCCTTCGACGGACCGCCTCTGGAACTGGGCCAAAGCGCCGTTCCATTTGACGCAAGAGAAGGTCACGCTGGCCCTCGGTACGGCCCTCCTTTTGCCCTTCCTTCCGCTTTCTCTCGCTCCACGCAATCAGGTTCTCTTCCAGCATCGAGGTGTCCTCCAAGTCGATGACATCTGGGATTGTAACTCCGGGAGCGATTCGCCGGAGCACATGAGCGAGCCATTCGCCGATGGTCTGGCGGAGGTCGGGCTCATCAGGGGAGATAAGGGCCGCGAGATCTCGGGTCAGGCGGGGGATTTGCTCGACCTCTTCACAGGTCTCAATCCGGAACAGAGAGGCCACCCGGTTGCCGGTAAGCTCGGGACGATCCAGGTCCAGGCGGTTCTCATCCAGCAGCAGATAGCGGAGGCGAGGCAGGTAGCGCCTCAGGCTGGCGGGCACCTCCTCGAACAGGCTCGCAAGGTCGAGAGGGGCCAGCCAGCGCCGCTTGCCGTTGTGGAGCACCAGTGCCAGCACGGCAGGAAGACGGTCTCCTGGCCCCAGCCTCTCTTTACGGATGATCTCCTCCAGGAGGAGGCCAACGTAGGTGAGCACCCGGACCGCCATGAAGGGGTACGAGGTAGATTGGAGCTCCAGAAGCACATAGAGGTACACGTCGCCCCCGGACTCGCCGCGCCAACGCACCCGCCAGATGAGGTCGCTCCGGCGTTCTCGATGGTCGGCGCTGACGAAGCTGCTGCTGACGCGTTCCAGGGTCGAAAGGTCGAGCCGGACTGCCCAGTCTTCCCGCAAGAAGCCGCGCAGCAGGTCCTCAACCGCCTGAGGATGGGAGAAGAGTCTCTTGTACCCGGGATCGTGCCCGGCGGGCACGACCTTGCTCGGTCGTTTTCTCGGTCTCATAGACATATAAGACGGAAAAACGGCCGCCAATCTTGCAACCCCTAGAACGGCGCGGGTTTGTAGAGGGGGGTGAACAGAGTATGTTCAGGATGGCTGAAATGTAATCCGGCATCGCTCGCGAGTAGAATACCCACCATGGCCCCGACCACCACCGCCGTTTCCGCCCCGCCCGCCCATCCCCGCACCGTGCGCTCTCCTCGCGGCACGGAGATCTCCTGCCGCGGCTGGCAGCAGGAGGCCGCCCTGCGGATGCTGATGAACAACCTTGATCCCGAGGTCGCCGAGCGCCCCCAGGATCTGGTCGTCTATGGCGGCTCGGGTAAGGCGGCCCGCAACTGGGAGTGCTTCGAGGCGATCGTGGCGACCCTGAAGCGGCTGGGCAACGACGAGACCCTCCTCGTCCAGTCCGGCAAGCCGGTGGCGGTGTTCAAGACCCACTCGGAGGCGCCCCGGGTATTGATCGCCAATTCTCTTCTGGTGCCCCATTGGGCCACGGCGGACGAGTTCCGCCGCCTGGAGGGGCTCGGGCTCACCATGTACGGGCAGATGACCGCCGGCTCCTGGATCTATATCGGCACTCAGGGCATCCTTCAGGGAACTTACGAGACTCTCGCCGAGTGCGCCCGCCAGCGCTTCGGCGGCTCGCTCGCCGGCCGGCTTACCGTTACCGCCGGCCTGGGCGGCATGGGCGGCGCTCAGCCCCTCGCCGTCACCATGAACGAGGGCGTCTGCCTGGTGGCCGAGGTCGATCCCAGCCGTATCGAGCGCCGCCTCGCCACCCGCTATCTCGACCGCGTGGCCCCGGACGTCCCGACGGCGGTCTCCCAGGCCCTGGAGGCTCGCGACCGCCGCGAGGCGGTCTCCATCGCCGTCGAGGCCAACGCCGTCGATCTGCTGGAGCACCTGGTGGCCACCGGCCTGGTGCCCGACGTGCTCACCGACCAGACCTCGGCGCACGACGCCCTCCAGGGCTACGTTCCCCATGGCCTCTCGTTCACGGAGGCTGTGCGTCTGCGCGAGGCCGACCCCAAGGCCTACATCGCCGGCTCCATGGCGTCCATGGCCGCTCACGTGCGAGCCATGCTCGCCCTTCAGGAGCGGGGAGCGGTCACTTTCGACTACGGCAACAACCTGCGCGGCCAGGCTCTCGAAGCGGGCGAGTCGCGGGCCTTCGACATCGGCGGCTTCGTTCCGCTGTTCATCCGGCCGCTGTTCTGCGAGGGCAAGGGGCCGTTCCGCTGGGCCGTGCTCTCCGGCGATCCGGAGGATCTCGCGGCCACCGACGAGGCCATCCTCGACACGTTCCCGCACGACGCGGCGCTGGCGCGATGGATTCGCATGGCCCGTGAGCGCGTCGCCTTCCAGGGGCTGCCGGCGCGCATCTGCTGGCTTGGCTACGGCGAGCGGGCGAAGGCCGGGCGGGTGTTCAACGAGCTGGTCGCCTCCGGCCGCGTCAAGGCGCCCATCGTCATCGGCCGCGATCACCTGGACTGCGGCTCCGTGGCCTCGCCCAACCGGGAGACCGAGGCGATGCGCGACGGCTCGGACGCCATCGGCGACTGGCCCATCCTCAACGCTCTTTTGAACGCGGTCAACGGCGCCACCTGGGTCTCGGTCCATCACGGCGGCGGCGTGGGCATCGGCTACTCCCTCCACGCCGGCATGGTCATCGTGGCCGACGGCACCGCGGAGGCGGCCGGGCGGCTGGAGCGGGTCCTCACCGGCGATCCCGGCATGGGTGTGGTTCGCCACGCCGACGCCAGTTATCCGGAGGCCATCGCTTGCGCTCGGGAGCGCGGCGTGGACCTGCCGATGATCGATTCCCGGTGAAGCGCCGGTGAGCGAACCGCTCCGCGCCCCCCGAGAGCCCAAACGGCGGGCGCTGCTCGAGATCCTGCTGGTGGCCGCCCTCCTGGCGGCGCCCCTGCTGCCCACCCCGTGGTCCGCCCTCGTCGTTCTCGGCTTGGCGCTCGCTTGGCTGGGAATGCGGGGTCCGCGGGAGAGGCTGATCGCCGGCCCTCTGCTGGCCGCCGCCGTCATTTCTCTCCTGACGGGTTGGGTCCTCACCCGTGGCGACCGGGCGTCGCGGACCGAATGGAAGCGCGAGACGCGGCGGGAGTATCAGCGCCTCTGGGAGGATCTCCGGCACGAGGCCGCCACGGCGGTGCGTAGCGTGGGTGGACCGGCGGAGACGCCGCAGGCGCTCCTGGAGGCCTTCCGCAAGCTCGCGGCGATCGAGAAGGGCACCGGCAAGGGCCGGCGCACTCTGCTTTTGCTCGATCCGGACGGCGTTCCCGTGGCCTGGGCCGGAGAAGGGCTGTTGCACGAGCTTCCCCAGGAGCTGCTGCCTCGCAGCGGCTCCTATTACCGCGCCAGCTTCAGCGCGGTGACGCTGCTCGCCATCCGTCCCCTGGACGGGGCTCGCCGGCCCTGGCGCATCGGCGCCGGAGCGAGCTACAGCACCGACGCCCTGCCCTTTCCCTCCGCCCGCACCGCCCGCTGGGCCTTGGCGGATTCGCCCGCGCAGGCGCTGCCGAGTACCGACGTCGTGACCCTTCCAGGGGCTCCGGCGCTCATCGTCGAGCGGGTTGCCGGCGGCGCTCCCAAAGAAAGGCCCGTGACGGACCGCGTGGCCTGGGTGGCGCTGGGTCTCGCGCTGCTGGCGCTGGCGGTGGTGCGCGGCCTGCGCAGTGTGCTGCCTGGAGGAATCCCGCACGGCGATGAGATCGCGCCGGGTCCGGTCACTCCCCTGGTGATGGGCGGCCTGGTGGCGCTGAGCGGAGCCTTCCCCGTCTCGCCGTCCGCTTTGGGCGTGCTGCTCGCCGGCCTGGCTCTCGCGGCTCTGAGCCTGCGTGTCCACGGGGCGGTGGGGGAGCGCATCCCCCTGTCCGTGAAGGGGGCCGTCGCGGCGCTGGGTTTGCTCTTGGCGGCCTGGGAGATCCAGCACCTCCTGAGCCCTCGCGACCTCGGCGCCGACATCGTGGTCTCCGCCGAGGCTTTCGCTTTGCGGCTGGGCTTGACCGGTGCCGCCTTCGGCCTCTTCGTCCTCGCCGGCCGCCGGGGAGACCGGCCGTTGCCGGCACCCGGAAAGCGCTGGGCATGGATCGCCGTGGCTCTCCTCATCGCCGGTGCCTCTCTCTGCGATCAGCCGCTCGTCGCCGCGGCGCTGCTCACGGCCGGAGGCGCGGTGACCGCCATCTGGCTCGACATCCGGCGATTGCAGACGGGCATGGCCCTCCTGGTGTTGATCCTGGTCTCGACGTTCGCCGCCGCCGGCGCCTGGGAGACCGCCTACCGGCTGGCCCTGCGCGCCTATGCCGGGAATGAGCTCCTGGTCCGCTTGGCTCCTCCTTCGCGAGCCGATCTCGCGTCCGTGGCCGGCGAGGTGCGCAGCCACTTTCTGAAGTCCGATCTCCAGGGCCTGGTGCCGCGCTCTCCCGCCAACCTGGAGCGCCAGGATCTCGCCTATGCCCTGTGGAAGGACTCGCCGCTCGCCCGACATCACTCCCTCTCCGCCCTGGTGGTGGAGACGCCGGATGGCCCGGTGTCGTCGTTCTCCTTCGGCATGCCGCTGACCGACAAGGGGATGGTGGACCCCGATCCTGGCCGCTGGGAGGATCTGCGCCTTCCCCTGTGGGAGGGCTTCCTGATCTCCGGCGAGACCCCTCTCCGGCAGGGCGGCAGGCCCTGGGGAACCCTGCGTTACTGGCTGCTGCCGCGGCCCGGCTTCGAGGTGCACGACTGGCGGCGGCTCTCTGAGGTGGATGTAGGGCTGCTCAAGGGGGGCCCGGTGGCAGGGTCCACCGAGCAGATCGCCGAGCCGGCCCTCTACTCCCTCTACAAGCGGGATGGCCGGGCCGTCCTCTCCCCCTGGGAGGAGGACCCGCCCCTTCCCGCCAGCCTCGCCCGGTCGCGGGAGGTGCCGGCCTACGCCGTGGTCGAGACCCCCACCGGTCCGGCCCGGGCCTGGGCCCGTCTGTCGCGCCAGGGTTGGGAGGCGGTCTACCTTCCCTTCGTCGATCCGCTCGGGGGCCTGGAGCGAATGGGCAATTGGAGCGTGGGCGTGGTGGTGCTCCTCGCTCTGGCGGCGCCCTTCATCCTGCTCCTCGCCCTACCCCGGGCGGCGTTCCGCGATCTGCTGCGGCGCACCTGGCGCTCCTACTCCAAACGCCTGACCTTCATCTACACGGTGCTTCTGCTCATTCCCCTGGTGGCCTTGTACTTCGTGCTCGTGGGCTCGATGGGCGAGCGCCTGCGCCACGATCAGAGGGCCTCGGGCGAGGCGGCTCTGAGCTCCGTGCAGCAGCTCCTCTCCCAGCGGTTGCAATCCCTGCCGCCCGGCTTTGGCGTCGACACCGCCTTCGGCGACCGGCTGCTGATCGACCTCTCCGGCGTCGTGCGCCATGAGGTGAACCTCTACTGGGGGAGCGCCATCCATGCCTCCAGCCGTCACGAGCTGTTCACGGCGGGCCTGCTGCCCAAGCGGATTCCCGGCGAGATCTACCGCCGCCTGTCGCTCCTGGGCTACGGCCTCGCCTCACGCACCAACCGGGTGGGCGACACCACCTACCTGGAGATGTACTCCCCACTTCGCGTGGCGGAGAGCCAGTTGGGCGGCGGGCGCCTCTTCCTTTCCATGCCGCTGCTCGCCCAGCAGGAGGAGTCGGATCGCCAGCTCGCCGAGCTGCGCCGCCACGGCCTGCTGGTGACGGCGGGCCTCTTCGCCCTGCTGGTGGCCGTGGGGCGTCACCTCGCGAGCAACTTCACCCGCCCGCTCATGCAACTGGTGGAAGGAACTCGCCGGATCGCCGCCGGCGCTCCCTCGCTCGATCTTGACCCCAAGGAGCTCGAGCTGGCCGCACTGGTGGAGGCTGTGGACGAGATGGCCCGCAAGATCGCCGACGCCCGCGAGCGACTGGTCCGTGAGAAGCAGGTGGTGGAACGGATGGTGGAAAACATCACCTCCGGCGTCGTCTCCGTCGACCGCGAACGCCGGGTGCTGTTGCACAACCGGGTCGCCGCCGAGCTGCTGGGCACCGCGGTGGGGGGGAGCCTCCAGGAAGCCGTAGACCGCGCGGATCGCCTAGCCCCCATCGCCGCCTTCCTGCGCACCGCGGGCAGCGAGATGGAGCGCTCGACCGTGCGTCTGCGCGGGGCCGGCGGGGCTGCCGGGGGAGGAGAGCTGGAGTGGTCGCTGGTCTGGGTTCCCCTGCCGGGAACGGGCGAGCCTTCGGCGCTGCTCGTGGTGGAGGATGCCACCGAGGTTCTCCGCGGCCAGCGGCTCCTCGCCTGGGCCGAGATGGCGCGGATGATCGCCCACGAGATCAAGAATCCGCTGACGCCCATCCGCCTCTCGGCCGAGCACATGATGGAGGTGTACAAGCACGATCCGGAGCACTTCGACCGCGTCTTCGAGCGGTGCACCAACAACATCCTCGGCCAGGTGGAGGAGCTGCGCTCGATTGCCTCCGAGTTCTCGGCCTACAGCTCCATCCCGCGGATCGATCCGAAGCCGGCGGACCTGGTGGCGAGCGTGGCGGACCTGGTGGAAGGCTACCGCGCGGCGCCGCCTCCCGGCGTCGAGGTGGACTTCAGCTCCCAGATGGAATCCCTGATCGTCCGCTTCGACGCCAAGCTGCTGGGCCGGGCGGTGCGCAACCTGATCGAAAACGCCCTGCGAGCCAGCTCCGGCGGGGGCCGCGTGGTGGTGCGCGTCGATC
>Ga0134121_10000373_pt1 | contig 52081 bp, 42 predicted proteins | sample KB301_FD_96463 | JGI IMG/M metagenome (GOLD analysis project Ga0134121, IMG submission 96463) | Terrestrial soil microbial communities without Nitrogen fertilizer from Kellogg Biological Station, Michigan, USA - KB3-0-1 | ecosystem: Environmental > Terrestrial > Soil > Unclassified ...
ATCACTTTTTGGCCGTTCACAGTGACTTGTCCGGAGACCGATAGCTCGCCTGACGCCTTGGCGCCTGGCGCGGCCAATACCACCATTGAGTAAACACTCAAAACGGCAACCGCCACTGTAGTCGCAATGGACTTGCGGCTCCAAGATTTGCTGATCATTAACTTTCCTCCCGTAATGTGAAACACAAAGGTCTTAATTGCGTACCGCGACGGCCGAACAGTCGTGGGAAAACAATGAGATGTTAGCAACTCGTCGAGGCCCGTTAATGCATGGGAATTGTGGCCTCGAAACCACTAACATGGCTTTTATTACACTAATACAAGCCCTCTGTCAACAATCATTTGGCTTAACATTGCCACAAAACTGTGTCGGACCACGTGGGCCACAAAGGGACATAAATCGAGTTTGGAGTTCAGCCTTCAACCTGCTGCTTTTGACCTGAACTCTAAACGGACACTCAGGGCCGGCGGACGGCGGAGGATTTCTCGTTCAACTCGGCCTGTTCGTACGGGTCGAGGCGCGCAAAGAGGTAGAAAACCTCACCAACCACGCGGACCGGTCCGAGAAACCGGAACGTGTTTCGCAGCACTTCCCCGTTCTTCAAACGCGCGGGCGCAGGTGGATTTGACCCGAAAAGCAGACCCATTTCGCCGGCGGAGACTGCTTCGAGCTCGGGCAGGTAGTCGTTGTGAGACTCGCGCGCAAGTTTGATCGCCATCTGGCGTAAAGCTTTAATACGGTTAGAATTGTGTCGATAATAAGTCGCGCTTACTTCCCGCCTGCTGGCGCGATCGTCCACAACTTCCTGTTCGTTTTTCAGGTAGCCGAGGTAGGCACGAACCACCGGACCAAACTCGTCGTCGGAAACTTGATTGCTCGGAGTGGCGTTGACAGGTGAGAGCGCGCAGAAAACAAGCAACAGAAAAGCGGAGAATCTTCCCTTGATAGTTGCCATCGTTTCGCTCCTGGCGGGAGGCAATCCTCTATTTTTGTTGCGGCCGCCTGATTATACCAACCTCTAAGTCAACTAAATTGCGCGCGTCTTTCGGCAATGTTACATTGATCTTCGATTTCCGTTAAGCGGCATGTCTTCTTCAGATCCTCAAGCTCCTGTGTCGGTTAAGAGCGTAGCACTGGGTGTCTGCGGCGGCATCGCGGCCTATAAGGCGGTCGAAGTTCTACGCGGATTACAGCGTGCGGGCTGCAACGTCAGAGTGGCAATGACGAAGCGTGCCTGCGAGTTTGTGCAGCCCCTCACGTTCCGAGCGCTTTCCGGTAGTCACGTGATTGTCGACGATTACGCGCCTGATAATCCGGATCCGATTGCTCACATCACGTTTTCTCAGTCTGTCGATCTGCTGGTCGTCGCGCCTGCGACCGCGAATATCATTGCTAAATTTGCGAATGGAGTCGCTGACGACTTTCTCAGCTCGACTTATCTCGCCTGCACCGCGCCCGTTTTGATTGCGCCCGCGATGAACACGACGATGTGGGAACATCCGGCGACGCAGCGCAACCTCCGCCAGCTTCGCGCAGACGGAGTTTATTTTGTCGAGCCTGATGCTGGTGAGATGGCGTGCGGCACGATTGGTCCGGGACGTTTGAGTGAGCCTGAGCGCATCGTTCGAGCCGCACTCGATATTCTCGCGGGCTCAGACCGTCCGAATGACTTGGCTGGAGAGCGTTTTTTGATAACCGTCGGCGCGACGCGAGAAGAGATCGATCCGGTGCGATTTATTTCGAATAGATCGTCGGGCAAGATGGGCTTCGCACTGGCTGAAGCCGCGGTGAAACGTGGGGCGGCGGTGACTGTAGTCGCAGGTATGACGACTGTCGATCCGCCGACCGGTGTGCGGGTTGTGAAGGCGCTGTCCGCTGACGAGATGCTGAAAGCAGTTGCGAGTGAAGCGGGCAAAGCGTCGGTGTTTATCGGCGCGGCGGCAATCGCGGATTATCGTCCGGCGCAACGGGCCGACCAGAAGATAAAAAAATCGAATGAGTCGATAACATTGACGTTGGAGCGCACACCGGATGTGTTGTCGCAGGTTGCGGCATCGCGCGCGAATGGAATGCTCGTGGTGGGATTTGCGGCCGAGACGGAAAATGTTTTGGAGAATGCGAAAGAAAAACTTCACAGCAAGAAGCTCGATGCGATTGTTGCGAATGATGTGAGTCATGAGGATTCCGGTTTCGATACGGCGACGAATAAGATCGCGATAATCACGAGCAAGGATTCGGTTGAATTGCCGTTGATGTCGAAGGCCGAGGCGGCGGATCGAATTCTGGATGCTATAGTGAGAATCAGACAGGGTTCATAGTATAAGTGAACGAAGAACTTCGAGACATCATCACTGAGACGAAGAAGCAGCTCGAGCACTTGCGTGTGCTCGGTGTTGAGGGGATTCAGGTGACTGCAGAGCCGGTGATCGCAAAGCCGGTAAGGCCACCAGTTCCGATCGAAACCATTCCTCCAGCGCAACCGGTGACGTCCTTGTTTGGTGACATCGCGCCGGCGCCGGTGAAACTCACAGCATCAACCGAAACATTCGAGCAGATCCACGCCGAAATCGGCGACTGCACGCGCTGCCCGCTCCATCTCGAACGCACGCACGTGGTCCACACTGAAGGTAATCGAAAAGCGCGATTGATGTTTGTCGGAGAAGCGCCGGGTGCAGATGAAGACATCCAGGCACGCCCGTTTGTCGGCCGCGCCGGGCAGTTGCTCACTAAGATCATCGAAGCGATCGGCATGAAGCGTGAAGAGGTTCTGATCGGAAATGTGAACCGTTGTCGCCCGCCCGGCAATCGCGCCCCCACAACCGAAGAAGCAACGACGTGCAAACCGTATCTGTTGCGCGAGATCGCGATCGTGCAACCGAAAGTGATCGTCGTGCTCGGCAACACCGCGATGAAAAATCTGCTGGACACCCGCGAAGGCATCACGCGACTGCGCGGCCGCTTCCAGGATTACAAGGGAATTAAAGTGATGCCCACCTTCCATCCCGCGTACCTGCTCCGCGACCCATCGAAGAAACGCGAGACGTGGGAAGACTTAAAGATGGTCCGCGATTATCTTGATAGCCATCCGTGAAATCCGTGGCCGACACCTCATACGCTGAAGTCGCAGTTCCGCTGCATGTCTTTCAAACGTTCACTTATCGCCTGAGCCCCGAACAGAGTGTTCAGGCAGAGGTCGGCGCGCGCCTGGTCGTGCCGCTCGGCCGCAATCTTGTCACCGGCTACGTCGTTAGTCTTCACGATCAGCTTCCGGCAGAGCTTGGTGAAGTAGATGTAAAAGACGCGCACACACTCGTCGACGCTGAACCGGTCTGCAATCCCGAAATCCTGCAACTCGCGCGCTGGGTAGCAGATTATTACGCGTGCCCGCTCGGTGAGGTGATCAGAGCGGCCCTGCCGCCGGGCATGACGCCGAAGAGTCGCTCGGGTTCGAAGTTTGTAAAACCCAAACTGCGCCGCTTCGTGCGATTACTATCAAATGGAGCAGAACAGAAGCTGACTGATACTCAACGGCGTGTTCTTGCGACACTCCAAGATGGTCCAATGGCTTTGCAGGCATTGCTCACAGCCGCTGACGTAAGCGCCTCCACGATCACGTCACTTGAAAAGAAAGCGCTGCTCGAGATTTATGACGACGCGATTCGACGCGATCCGCTGGCTGAGACTTTCGGTATCGCAGACGCAGAGCACACACTCACTACCGCTCAATCCTCCGTGCTCACACAAATCGAACAGCAAATGAACGCGGCCTCCTATTCAGCGTTTCTGCTGCACGGCGTTACCGGCAGCGGCAAGACTGAGATCTACATGCGCGCCATGAGCAAAGCGCTGAGTCTCGGTAGATCTGCGATGATGCTCGTCCCGGAGATCGCGCTCACGCCTGTCTTCTCGCGTCGTCTGCGGGCCCGATTCGGCGATCAGGTCGCGATCTTTCATTCGTCGCTTCAGAAGGGCGAGAGATTTGACGAGTGGACGCGCGTCAGAAACGGCGACGCACGCGTGGTGATCGGAACACGCTCGGCCGTATTCGCGCCCGTAAAGAAACTCGGACTAATCGTTGTCGACGAGGAACACGAATCGTCATACCGCCAGCAGGAGTCGCCGTACTACAACGCACGCGACGTCGCGATCGTGCGTGCGCAAAAGGAGTCGGCCACGGTTGTTCTCGGCTCAGCAACGCCTTCGCTCGAATCTTTTCACAACGCACGCAAGGGCAAGTATCACTTTGTCTCACTGCCAGAACGCATCGGTGCGCGACCCATGGCCGAAGCGAAGATCATCGACATGCGCAACGTGTTTGTCCGACACGGAAAGCCGCGCGTGTTTTCCGACGAGCTACTCGAAGCGATTCGCGAGACGCGCGAACGTGGTGAACAGTCGATCATCCTGCTCAACCGCCGCGGGTATTCGAGCTTCATACTTTGTCGCTCGTGTGGCGAGACGGTTCAGTGTCCTAACTGCGACGTCACGCTCACTTATCATCGCAGCGAGCGCGTGATCGTTTGTCATTACTGCAATCATCGCGAAGCGGTGCCGCGCGTTTGCCCTTCGTGTGGGAAGAAATACATTTATTACGTGGGCGAAGGCACGGAGCAACTCGAGGAGATGCTCAAGTTGTTGTTCCCTGCCCTGCGTGTCGCACGAATAGATCGTGATACTACGGCGCGGCGAAAGGTGTTTGAGCAGACGCTAATTGACTTCAGCGCGGGCCGCATCGATACGCTTGTCGGCACGCAGATGCTGGCGAAGGGTCATGATTTTCCGAATGTGACTTTGGTTGGTGTGGTTTCGGTTGATGCAGGGCTGGCGTTGCCGGATTTCCGATCTGCGGAACGAACGTTTCAACTCATCACGCAGGTTGCAGGGCGTGCTGGTCGTGGTGATCGACCGGGACGAGTGTTGATTCAAACTTATCATCCATACCACTATGCTTTGCGACACGCGTGCGCGCAGGATTATGAAGCGTTTTACGAAGAGGAGCTTCGTTACCGGCAGAATCATTCGTATCCGCCGTTCGTGGCGCTCGCGAGTTTGCTGGTCCACGGGCCAGATCTTGGTAAGGTGAGGAATGATAGTTTAGAGCTGCGGAAACAGCTCGATCTGGTGAACCAGGAACGGAAGTGTCGCGTGCTTGGTCCGGCGCCGGCGCCGTTGTCACGGTTGAAGGGCGAGCATCGTTTTCAGTTGTTGATTAAGTCGCGCAGCAGGAAAGATCTGCGCGAGGTGGCGGATGCGGCGATGAGAGCGGTTGCGGAGAGCGGGGTTAATCTGCGTTCGATCAATTTGGAGATCGATCCGGTGTCGATCATGTAGAGACAGGATGTAACAAGATGAAAATTTCAGAGCTGGCGGAAAGAACGGGCGCGCGTGTTGAAGGCGCTGCTGAGGATCTCGAAATAACGGGAGCAGCGGGATTGGATGAGGCAGGTGACGGGCACGTGACTTTTCTCGCGAACCCGCGCTACACACCGCGTGTGAACAAGACTCGCGCGTCTGCGATCTACTTGAGCGAAGAGGCACAGACCGATCGTCAGATCGCGATTCTGCGCGTGAAGGATCCGTATCTTGCCTACACGCGTGCGCTGCGAATTTTCAATCCTGAAGCCGAGCTCGAGCCGTTTGTGCATCCGTCCGCTGTTATCGATCCGACTGCGCGCGTGGCGAAGCGCGTGGCGATCGGTGCGTGCGTGGTGATTGGTCGGAATGCGTTTATTGGCGATGATGTTCGCATTTATCCGAACGTCACGATTTACGACGACGTGACGATCGGAAGAGGCTCGGTCATACATTCCGGCGTCGCGATTCGTGAACGCACGGTTATCGGCGAGCGTGTCGTGATCCATAACAACTCCGTGATCGGCTGCGACGGTTTTGGATACGCGAAAGACGAGGAGAAGCGCTGGCTCAAGATCCCGCAAGCCGGGCGAGTCGTCATTGAAGACGACGTTGAGATCGGTGCGGCGACTACGATCGATCGCGCGTCGGTTGGAGAGAGCCGGATCGGACGTGGATCGAAGCTGGATAATCTCGTGCAGATTGGTCACTCGTGTACTGTCGGTGAGGATACATTGCTGTGCGCGCAGGTCGGACTCGCGGGCAGCTCACACATCGGCAACCGCGTGATTCTCGCGGGCCAGGCCGGCGTCGCAGGGCATCTGACGATTGGCGATGACGTTGTACTGACAGCGAAGAGCGCGACGAGTCACGACATTCCGGCAGGAAAGATCATCTCGGGGATTCCGGCGTTTGATAACAAAGATTGGCTCAGATCGACGGCGGCTTTCCGGAGGCTGGGTGAGATGCAACGGACGCTTCGAGACTTACAACGAAAAATCCAGGCCACGGATAAAACGGATTAAGTAATAGCGCCCCCATCAACGATCACGATCTCGCCGTTCATAAAACTATTCCGCTCACTCACCATGAACGCCGCATATTCCGCGAGCTCTTCGGGGCGACCGAGGCGACCGGCTGAGGTCCAGAAGTCGTGCATTTGTAACAATCGATCGGGCAGCGCTTGCGCGAGATCCGTGTCGAAGATTCCCGCCGCAATCGCATTCACTCGCACGCCAAACGTCGCAGCTTCGCGCGACAAACACTTCGTGAATCCGATCATCGCTGCCTTCGAAGTCGCGTAGTGCACGGCTGTCGGAAGTGCGCGCATCGCGCCGATCGAAGTGATGTTGAGGATCATTCCCTTCCGTTGCCGGATCATCTGTTTGTAGATAGGCTTCGTAACCGCAAAGAGACTATCGACGTTCGTATGGATCACTTCATCCCACGCGCGGTCGGTGGTGGTGGCGAAGTTGTCGCCGCGATTGATGGCGGCGTTGTTAACGAGGATGTCGATCCCGCCCCACTTCTCGACGAGCTCGCGCGTCAGTTTCTTCATGCCCACGCGATCGATAACCGAGACCTTGGCATTGAACGCCTTGCGCCCGTAGCCCTCGATCTTCTCACTCGTCGCCGCGGCCAGATCTTCACGCGAGTTGTAACTAAACGCGACATCCGCACCCTCGCGGGCGAAGATTTCGCAAATGGCCGCACCGATGCCACGCGTTCCGCCGGTTATGAACGCGCGCTTTCCCTCAAGCAACAGACTCACTTAGCTATGTTTCTCCTAGAAGTTTGACGGGGATTAGTTTAAACGCCGCGGCAGATTAAACCGTGAAAACGGGCGCTCAGTCAATCCGAGGCGAGACCTAGAATGATGGCCATTAATAATAATGAATCTACCAGTGGCAATCATCGAGCAAGGGTGTCGCTCTCTTCGCTCAATTTATAGCCCCTCGCTGTTGATTTACTCCTGCCTACTATTTGTCGCCCAGTACGTCGCATTGATTGAGGCAAGCCCGTCTCTACTCGATTTCAATCGTTAACGTGTTGGATTGCACTATGCCATTCTCCTTGCCCCAAAAAGGCTTAATGCTAACTTTTGAGGTCGATATTGGTGAATGGTACTCCGCGTAAATTGAATATGTACCTGGTTTTTGAATATTCAACCGCCTTGCTGATGTGTTGTATGCCTTTCCCAAGAAGTGAAATGGGAGCAACTTAACGAATTGACTCGAATCTTCTGGGTTGTCAAAATGAGTGATTGCGTCAGCAATGAAATTTGGCGGAATCTCCTTTCCGGCCGCATCGCGTACGCATAGGGTTAAACTTGCATAGTATCCCCATTCAAGATTTCCGTAGATAAAAACGTCACGAAGGCTTTGATTCTTCACCATCGCGGTCAATAAGATTTCATCGTTCCGGTTGTACTTTAGCTTCTCAGAAGACAGGATCAACTGGACTGTGGCTGTATCCGACGCAGCAGCAGCAGTAGCAGCAGTAGCAGTTCTCTGGTTTTCGTGTTTAGCTGTAACGCGGCTCAAAGAGAACATGGGTAACATGACCAGAATGATGCATATAGCGCGCATACTTTTACTCCTTTGGTTTCTTCTGCGACTTTTTGCACAGATGACCCATCATCGCATCCGTTTGGTATATTTCGATCTGACGCTGGCTAAAATTTAATTTTTTAAGGACGTTTACCGTAAACTGGCTTGCTTTTTTCTCATATGGTATTTCCAGTCCGTTTCCGCAAGCGTAGTTCCATTGTTTTACGTGATACGAGTCGTGAATCGTGTCGGCAGCAAACCCTTCAGGAGTACTAACCAGTGCATAATGCGCCGATACTTCAAATGTGCCATTGTTCATGCCTTGGTCACCATCAAAATTGACTTTGATGCCCTTCAATCCGTGGATTATTTTCTTTTCGCGGGCGGTTAAAGCGGTCTCCGGGTTGCGCGCGGCGATCGCTGCCCTATCATTGATGAGGTCGGCCATGTTTTGGATGTTATCTTTGATCTCAGCGCGTATCTGTTCATCCTTGATCTTGTCGGATATTGTTATTTTAACCTCAGCATCAAGGATCCGGACGTTGTATTCCTCATCTTTCCTGCCATCAGGATCGATAAACATCAGGGGATTGTTAAGAGCATAAGTATAACGGTTCCAATGCTGCGGCTGGCTGATGTAGTTCGTACGTAGGCGCTCTCCTTCCGTCAGATCACTAGTAATTTGGCGTTCGAGGTTGATATCGTAGGGATCAAACCCGCTAAAGCGGCCTTGCGTTCCAGCATAGTACCTCGCACCGAAGTAATCCAACCCTGTTTCATTGTCTCGTTCCTTGGAGGTGAACTGCTGGCGCACGTTATCACCCGCCACGTAGCCCATCGCCGTGGTGCGGCCGCCGCTGCCGGCAGAGAGTTCTTCACCGAAGGGTAGATAGTCGTGGCGCTTCACGTTCGCGAAGGCGCCGGTCTGGTCCAGGATGATGCGTGGGGTGCCGAGGTGGTCCGGTACCAGCCAGTTGATCTGGGCGCTACTCGAGTTCGAACCACTCGGCAAGGTTGTTATTTCACTCGCTGATAACGCCCGGTTGTAGACTCTGACTTCATCGATGCGGCCCTGAAAATTATGTGAAGTTGACTGTCGTCCGCCGATGCGAAAGTCATTCTGTGAATTATCCACGTCTCCGATGGCGCCAGAGCCGGAATAAGTGTGAGTGAGCGCCCCGTTGATATAGGTCTTCACGGTGCCCCCGTCGTAAGTTACGGCTACATGCATCCATTGATTCAACGGCGCCACAGAACCCGTATTGATCCAGTTCCAGCCCGGATTCGGGTTGGCAAAGGCCCACTGAATGGTGCCGTCGGGAAAGCGCGCCAACTCATACTCGCCTTCCTTGTTGATAATGATGCCGCCGACAGTAGCGTGTGAGCCCGCGCCGGTAGGATAGATCCAGGCGCTCAAGGTTCCGGCATTCGTCAGCACCAGCGACGACTGCGCGCCCACCTGCACGTAATCATCTACACCATCCAAATTGGTCGCCGCGCCACTCTGCCCCGTGGCCCACATGGCGCCCGAGCTTAACGTACCCGTGTTGTTATAGCCCGAAGCGTCTGCTGCCGTAGTGCCACTGTTCTCGTCAAACTTCCAGTTACCTTTCAGATCTGACGAAGTTGCGGTAATCAACAACTGCCCGTCGCGATAACCATACTCTTTTTGCGCTGAACTCACCGGGCTGTTAGCTGCATATTCCGCTACCAACTCCCCATCGATACCGTAGATCTGCCACGTCTCCTGGTTGTTGATCCGGCGCCTGACACGTTGCGCATTCGCGTTGTAAGTATAAGTAGAGGAACCGCCAAACTTGTCTTGAATGGCGACAATGTGATTGTCACCGTCAAAGGTTGCGGCGCCGTAGCCGGTATAGGTGTCTTTCACCTGATTGCCGGCTTTGTCGTACCTGATCCGCCTCAGGTCCTCCAGTAGTTGGGGCGCAAGATCGCCGGGGGAGTACAACCGGTTCCTGCCGGTTTCGACTTCAAACGCTGTGTTGTTGATGCCGGCGCCCGAGGTTTGGGCGGCGTTAATGGTGCGATTACCCCAGCGATCGTAATCATAAGTTTGAACAAATTGCGGCTGCGAGTCTGGATGTGAGTAATTGGCGAAATACTCCGTTACCGACTTCAGGCGATTTAACGAGTCATAGTTATAGCTCTGCCGGTGAATGGCCCAATGATCCAACTGTTCGTCTTCAGGCGTGTAGGTGTTCGCAAAGAGCACATTGCCGTTGTTATCCGGACCACTGGTCCCGTAGCCTAAATTGCCTTCGTAAAAAAACTGCAAGCCGCCGCGATTCAGGCTGCCGTTAACGTCCGGATTAGTCGACACGCGCACATCCCACAACTGACCACGGATGTTGTATTGCAGCTTGTGATAGAGCTGTGTTTGTGTCCCAAACAATTCCTGCGTCACTTGACTGCGCGCGTTGTAAAGGAATGAAGACGCATAACTACGCGTGACTCCATCACCTAAGTTGCCCGTAAAGCCAGTAGTACGTCCGGCCGCGTCGTAAGAATAGTTGACCGTGCGACCCGAGGGGTAGGTCTGCGAGATGACAGCTCCCGCGAGGTTGTAACTGCGATCAATTTCGTAACCTGTTCCCCAATTGCCCTGCCCGTCTCCGAACATGTTCCACAACTGCTTCACACGGCCCATTGCATCGTACTGACCAACGGCGGTATGCGACGGCTTCGCGCCCCATCTGTAAGTAAGCCACAAGCGTCCTTTGCCATTAGCGGCGCTGTCATACACATACTCAATGTCTCCAGTGTTGGGCTCGGGCTGACCGTTGCTGCGATACAACACGGTGGTTAACCGATTGAGTACGTCGTACCTGTTTTCAGTGACCACGCCACGCGCATCAGTTTTGAAGGTGAGGTTTCCGTTGTTGTCGTATTCATATTTTACGGACCAGTCACTGTGATTCGTAACCGGATCGGTAAGGTTCAAGGCGCTCAGTGTCTCCTGCTCCGGATTATCGGCGCGAATCAGTCGCTTCAACGAGTCGTACATGAAGAAGCGCTGCTGACTGCCCTGCGTGACTCGCGCCAGATTATCTAATGCGTCATACAGGTAGCTCGTCTGATAATTCACCCCAGCCGGATCTTCATAAACTTCGATCAAGCGTCCGAGCGCATCAGTCACACTCTTTCGCGCTTTGCCGGCTTGATCCGTGACCGTCACGGTGTTGCCACTGTATGAGGTGCCAACCACCGCATTATCCGGAGTAGTAACCGTAAGCACCCGTCCCAGCGCATCAAAGGCCGTAGTGGTCCAAACCGGAGTTTCACCTTGCCAGGGACGGAAAGGATAGGAGGTTTTGTATGGTCGCCCGAGTGCATCGTACTCAGTCTTAGTGACGATATAGTGATCGCCGCCTTCGTACTGGCGCTGCGCAATCGTACGACCCATCTGATCGTATTCGACTTTGCTCACCAGCAGATTGTCATCAACTACATCTTTATCACTCGAAACCGTGACGATGCGAAGCGTGTCGTCATAGTCAAATGTGGTTTGACTTTCAATAGTGGTACCAATGGCGCGACGAATCTGCTTTGGTCGATCGAGAGAATCGTTGAACGAGCCGCTGGCGATAACGCCATTGGCGTCCTCATCATTTACCGGCTGACCGAGGTAATAATCGAACTGCGCGTACGTCGTGTGACCGCGCGCATTCGTAACCTTCGTGGGCAACGCAAATGACGTAAACCCGGTCAACTCGCTCGGCACGGAATTCGAACGCGCCTCGTGGTCCGGAGTACCGAAGCGATCGTCGTATTCGATTGTGGTTGCGATGTTGTTCGTCAGCGTGCTGCGTGGATCGAGAATGCGCACCACATTTCCCGCCACGTCATACTGCAAGTAACTCGAAACTGAGCCGGTCACCGAGCCGTTCGACAACAAGTAGCGCGTGGAAGCTGTAGGATTACCGCGCTTTGTGTAGGTGGCGCTGAAAAGCGAATCAAGTCCGCTGATATTAGCGCGTGCGATCAGTCCACAATGGAAACTGTGCAAACAATCCGCGCCATCGAGTGTGTAGTTGTCATATTCCGTTGAAGCACGTGCTCTCTCGTTATTATTGCCGTCGAACACGGAAACCTGCACCGGCAGATTGCGAAGGTGGCTGGTCTGATTCAGATCAACGTTAGTCGCACTCGGATTGAGCGTGTCGTAACCCGCAGTCTTAAAGTCTGTATGGGTCCGCCGTAAGAGCACACCCGGATTGCCAAAGTCGTATTCAGAAACGTCCGTCTGATTGCTGTATTTGTCGAAAGCGAAGGTTTGCTTCGAAACCTTGTTGGCCTGTGCCGGCTCGATGGTACTGACTATCTGCGTCACTTGAGGATTGTTGGTTTTGGCGGCGGCATTGGCTTCTGCCTGCGTCAGCGGCCATGAGGCGCCCGCCAACGGTTGTTGCCAGGTGCGGGTTGAGCGCTGCAAAATCGTACTCCCATTGGCAGCCACTATTTCCGATTGATATTCCTTACCATCTTTCCACGGCGCGTACTCGGTTGGTCCCTGGGCAAAAGAGAGTATCGGATTGCCTTCGTAAAAGAGTCGCTTTTGACTGATGCGGGTGATGCCGTCGCTGCCGAACTGATCGATGAAAACGCAGCCCGCGCAGGCTACGCTCTCGATATTGCTAAACGTCATTTTGTTCGCGAGCGTTGTGCCGTCAGCATAAACCCGCCTGGTTGTGACGCGGCGGTAAACATTTATCGAGGTCTGATCCGTACCGATAACGCCACTCGCATCACCGGCAACTCCGGACGCATGGTCGTACTCGTACGCACCACCAGTCGGAAGTACAACTCGTGCTAATTCTCCATATGAGTTGTATTGAAACTCGTATTGCTTACCGTTAGGCAGCGTCACTGAGCGAACTATTTTCGGATTGTAGGGTGAGCCCGAGGCGCCGGATATGGAAAACAGTTGCGCGTTGGTTTGCAGCGAATAACCCGCCCGCAAAGAACCTGCATCCCCAAGAGAGGCATAGTTCACACGGACGGTGCGCGATGCGCCTCCGAAACCTTTGTAGACGATCTCGTCGTAAAGCACCGTCGTGGTTGCATAGGTAATCGATACCTGGCGATTCAGCGAGTCTTTGATTGTCGTAGCACGCTTGAAAGCATCGTAAGTGAAGGTGATGGTGTTGCCGTTACGATCGCGTAGCCAACTGACCGTGCCGTTGTCGAAACGATAACGCGTACCATCACGCAATAATAGATAACCTGAGGCATAGATCAGATCATTACCACCGCTGGGCACGACGATGTAGTCACTGATGTCCTGATCGGAAATGAAGGTGGCGGCGCTGCCGTCCGCCGTCACAAAAATCTTGCCGCGATTGAACCCCGTCTGGTCGCAGATACCTACGCTGGCGGGGGCGCCGTTAGTCTTACTATCGCGAAGCTCAAACTCGGTTCCATCAGCCGCAGTAAATGTAAACCGCGTGAGGGTCTGGGCGGCACGCATGGTGCTATCAGAACATACTTGCGCATCGAACTGCGCCACTCTTCCCTGCAGAACTCCAGGACCATACCCAGGCTTGATTCCAGTCCACCAGTTTGCCGTCGGAAAGTGAAGGTACGTAGTCTGCGGTTCAGGTAATGGTGGGCCGCCGCCTTCTTCGTACACAATCAGATATATCGGGGTGGTATGAATACGCCACTTTTGCTCGATTGGCAGCGTCATCGTATAACCTGCCGTGCCCCGTCCGCCGATATTCAGCAAGGGCAATTGAAAGTTCAGTGCGCCGTTATAGGGATTTATATTGTCGAAGTCGCTCAGGGCGTAGGAGCCGGCCGGAGTACCGGGTTGGAGCGCCAAAGGTGTTTTGCCATCAGTGCTGTCTGCGCGAACAGATGCGGCAAGTGAGGCGAGCAACAGCCACATTGCGAAACAGTTCACGAAAAGTTTGAGAGGATTCATAGTAGTACCGTACTTTGAAGTTGAGGAAACTGGCTTATTGCGCGGTTATCGTGATACGGCAACGCCAGCTTTCATCGTTCGTGGCTCGCAGGAGGTACGTTCCTGGTGTCAGATCAACTATTTCGCGCCACGCCAGTCTGCCGCGACGGCTGAGTGGAACATTTACACGCCCGGCGGTTTCGCGTTCGAAATAGAACTCAACCTCATCGAGCCCACTCTGGTTATCAATCGCAAGGAGAAATCGACCTTTAGGTCTGGTGAGTTCGGACGGCTCGAATCCTATCGGTGTGACGGTGATGAGCTCTGCCTGAACAGGAGCTTGCGGTCCCTGGTCCATCATTGCCGCCTCGCCGGGCGCGCGTTTGAAGTGTGCGAGGATCAGAACTCCTGAAACCAGCAGGAGCAGAATCGAAAAAGACAATCTCAAACGGTGAGAGTGAAGTGTGAGCGACATTAACGGCATGACAGTTTCCTTCGTTTGGCCGCGGATTTACGCGGATGAACGTAGATTCAAAATGGCTGAGAGGGAGTGCTGGACAAAATCGGTGCGAACTTCGCTGTAATAGAGCCCCTGCCGCAGGCCGCCGAGAGCGTAGTCGATATTCGGAAGTAGCTGGCGGTCTCGATCCTGGATGATGAGTTGGTCGAGGAAGCCGAAGCCGCGCGTGAGTGAGTCGAAATAGACGTCATAACGCGGTTTGTCGGCGATCTTCAGGGCGGCGGCGATGCCTTCGAGGTAGACGGCTGTGGTGTAGCCCGGCGTGTCGGGTTGATGGTCGTTGATGAATGCCCCGGTCTTGTCTTGTTGATAGCCCAGAAGCCAGTCTGCGATCTCAAATACCATGTCAGCAAAATCACGATCACCCGTGACTTCCGACCACTTGCTGAACGCTTGCAGCAGCCATGTGACCTGACCGAAATTTCGTTTGTAGCGAAAGCGATGACGATAGTACTGAAAACTGCGGCGCAGACGTTCTTCGTCGATCGCGGTCACGTTTTGCTCGCACGCGACCGCGAGCGCGAGCAACACCTGACCCGGAAAATAATCCTGATACAGCTCAGGCGATGGATCGTCGGGATTCGTGTGAGTTGAGATTCGTCCGTGCGGCAACTCGATGGATCGCCACAAAGTGGCGGCGAGATCGTTCATCGATCCACGACGCGGATCGTCGTCAGGCAGATTGCTGAGTGCGAGCAGCAGAAATGAGGGCTCAGCTACAGTATCGAATGTCTGCGGTAATAAGTTATCAATCGCCTTGTCAACAGCGCTCTTCAAATCCTCACCACCGAACGCCTTGTAGGCACGCGCCAGCACCCACGCGCCATGTGTCTGCCTCGCTGTATCAACCGACTCAAACAATCGATTATGAAACGGCTGGTAACCGGAAAAGAACGAACCATCTTCGCGCAAGTGTTTCAGCAGGTATCGCACGTGTAACTTGCCGTGTCGTTCTATCAATTCATTGATCGGTGGAAGATCATTACGCGGCACTGCAAAGCCACCGACAGTGGCCCACACACCTTCACTACCAGCGAACCACGTCGCAGAATCAAACCGACACCAGTTGTACGGCGGCTCGGTCAGCTCAGCTTTCTGAATCACTGACTTCGCAAAACTGACCGCATCGAGATTCCAAAAACTCGCAACAAACGGCAGCAGCAACCCGACTCGATTGCCCTGGTAGACCATCAACGTCTGATCGCCGTGTCGATAGTAGTTAACGACTTCTTCCGGCGGCGCGTGGCCGATTTCAAGCGGATCGAAAAGGAAAGAGACAGAAACAGCTACGTCGTCAGCGGTCAGCGCTGATCTACCCTCGAATCGCTCGTCGTTGAGAGCGGCGCCCGCAATTTTCTTCAGATCCTCATCAAGACTACGGAGCCGTTGGCCCATACAGCCGCGCAAGTGTCCGTCGATGTAGATCGTCAGGTAAATCGATTCAACATTCTTCGGCAGAAGATCACTCGCCAGCGGTGACGTCGTTTCACTTCGACCGAGTAACTGGCCCAACACGAGATCGCGCCCACGCTCGGCAATGTGGCCACAAATCTTTTTGTCTTTGTGCCACGGAACTTCCTCAGGCGCCGGAACTCCCGTCGGTTGCCACTTCTCGCCCGGTTCAACGAGCTTAAGCACTTCGTGACGAAACAACTCATACGGCTCAAACGATACGAGCTTCGCATTCTTGATACGCGCGTGCTGAAATTGCCGCCACTCATTCACAATGCCAGGCATGCGCGGCAACCCGCCGCCCATCCGCTCGCGTCGTTCCAGACTCCGCACCACAATCCCGTAGCGATCGTTGTCGAGCTGACCCGGATTGCACAGCTCGAGCGCACTGAAAAACGTAACTGCAAACGCGCTCTCGTTGACGAGCTTCAATCCTTCTTCGCCCGCCGGCAAACCAGCCGCGGTGCTCAACGATGCCATCACAACGTCTTCCGCCGCCGAGCGCGAGATTTCGCCGGGGAAATGCCAGAACCCGCCGCGCGCATGACGTCGATAAACACTCGCGCGCGAGCGAATGCTCACCCACGCACCACCTGATGAGTCGTATCTCTTGTCTAAACTCTCCGGCGGACGCAAAAGCTTGCTCGAAGTTAAATATTCAGAAATCACTACGCGCGCGAGCTCTGCCGGATGCAGATGCTCGGGGGCTTTTTCTTCGGACCACTCGAACTTTGGAAACCACTTCGACGGGTTCGCGAGCGGTTGTTCTTCGTCGTCCATGTGCGCGATGAAGTCAGTCCAGATATCGTAGAGCGCCTCCATGTGATAGCCACGCTCCTGCATGAGCGCGTAACCGTTTTGCCAGCCGAAACGCACGAGGCAAATCCCGCCTTCGACGCGAAGCCCTGCTTCTTCGAGCCGTTGAGTCCCTTCGGTCATACACGTTCCGGAGCTCACCGAATCGTCGATCAGAATCACGGGCTCGCTCGGATCGATCACGCCTTCGATCAGTTTCAGTGAGCCGTGCTGTTTGCGCTCTTTGCGAACGAGTAGACCGTGGTAACGATTGTCCTGAAGAATGCACGACTGGAGAATCGGAACACCGGTTAGACCATACGTGGCGATTTGGCGACCGTCGAAACGTTTGAGCAGTTCGAGAACACAGCGACCAGCGAGCTCAGCCCCGCGTGGCGAAAGCGTGACGGCGAGTGAATCGAGCATCCAGCGCGCTGAAGTGCCGTCGCGCGAAAGAATGGGCTGCGTTTCACTGCGGTAGAGAATCCCGCAGCGCTGGAGCAGCTCGAGCAACTCCGCGTGCGCTGATTGAAAGCTTTCCGGTAGTGATGCGAGCGTCGTCGAATGGGCTTCGCGCAGCATAACGAGTTAAATGTATGGATTTTCGGGGAGGGCCAGGCTGAGATATCGATTATCCAAATGGATCATCAGGTTCTGTTCAACGAACTCTTCGAGCGCGCCCTCGACCCACGGCGCATCCTCGAACCGCGCCGCAATGTCTTTACGACTGCGCGCGTCTGCACAGTATTCGTAAAGCGTCGCGTAGTCATCCGCATACTTAACCACGCGCGGTGAGCAGTTGCGCCCATCCTCGATCAGGATCGTCGCCCACGCTTTCCGGTAACGCAGGTACGGCCGCGGACGCTGCTTCCAGCGATCCTGCCAAACGTCGACTGCCTGGAAAATCTCATCATATTCGCGATCCTCGAGCGTGTTGCCCATCTCGTGCTCGAAATAATAAGAAACACGATTCAGATCGAAACGATCCTTCGGATACAGATAGTCATAACAAGCCGACGGCACGAGGCTGCTGATCGACTGCGACTCAGGATCGGTGTACATCGGCGACCCACGATCCGCGCGTGCCTTCGCAATCGCCCACGGCGCCTGGAAATGATGGATCTTCGAGATCACATCACACTGCGCGCGGTAATCCTCAGCAGTCTCGCCCGGAAATCGCAGCAGGATATTGTAGAGATTGTTGATGCCGTAATACGTGGACCACTTGATCAACTCGAGATTACGCACGCCCGTCGTGTGCTTCTTCATCAGCTTGAGAATGTGCGTCGAGAAACTCTCGACACCCGGCTGAATCGAAAACAGACCGCCCTGGCGCATGTGTTTGAGTTGCACGCGCGACAAGCTTGGGCGCACTTCGTAGTGCAGACGAATGTCTGTATTGGCTTCACTGAGCTGGCCAAACAACTTGTCGATGTATTCAGGCTCGATGATGTTGTCGATCGCGTTGAAATCGAGGATGCCATAGCGGCGCGAAAGCTCGTCGAGCTGCTCGATCACGTTCTCGACGCGTTTCGATCGGAATTCCATTCCGGCACGATTCAAACCGCAGAACGTGCAATGGTTCTTCACGCCCCACCAGCAGCCACGCGCAGTCTCGATCGGCAACAGCACGCCGTGCGCGTCGTCGTGATATTCGTAGCCGCCCTGCTTGCGCGCGTAGAAATACTCGTCGAAATCCGGTGTCGGAGTCTTGTTCATGTCGGAGAGATTCGGCGCGCGACCGTTGTAAACGACGCGACCATTATCACGCCACATGACGCCAGGCATTCCCTTCATCGATTCGCCGCTGTAGACGCGGCGGATTGCTTTGGGAAGTGTTTCGTCGGCGTCGCCGCAGTGAATGTAATCCACTTGCGGACAGCCCTTCATGATCTCTTCGGCGATGTCGTCTTCAAACGTGGCCCCGCCCATCATGATCGGAATGTGCGGATAACGTTTCTTCAACGCAGCCGCCAAAGCGATGCTGGCGAGTGTCTGTTGAAAGACGACGGAAAAGCCGATGACTCGGAAGCGACTCCAATCGACGCTCTTGACACACCAGTCGATGAACGCCGGCGCCGCCTTGTCACGTAGATCTTTTAAGTCATCGAGCGAGCAGCCCGCTTTGTAGCAGATGCCTTCAAGATTTCGGCGATAGATCTCGAAATACTCGTCGTTGTTAGCGAAATCGCCGAAGGCAGACTTGGTCCAGAGCCACTCGCCCACCATGCTCGGATAGACGTCGGCCAGCGTTTCGTTGATACGCCAGCCGACGAACGTTCCGAAGTACATGAAGAGCGAAAAGGTTTGGACCGGAATCCCTGCCTTTTCGAGCGTCGGCTTCAGTAAGGCAAGCTGAAACGATGGAAACCGCGCCGAGAGCGTCGGCATGCTGACTAGTGCTACCGGTTTGAGATTTTCCTGCATGTCATTAAAGCCACGGATTACACGGATCACACTGTTCTAACCGTGTAATCCGTGTTATCCGTGGCTCTCTTAATTTAATACTTCTTCTTCGGACTATCCGGCGCTACCTCAGGCACTGTACCGCCCCCTGACGACCGCTTCTCAGGTGCGATTTCAGGTATTGGCCGTGCCGTTTTTTCAGGCGCCATTTCTGGTATGGGCCGTGCGGTTTTGTCCGGCGCGATCTCAGGGATCGGCCGTGCCGTTTTGTCGGGCGAAATCTCCGGTCGAATCTCGGCCCTTCTATCGGGCGCGATTTCCGGCTGTATTTCCGGAATCGGCTTCCGGTATGGATCGGGCGCGACCTCCGGGCGAATTTCGGCCTTTATCTCAGGCGCGATTTCCGGCTGTATCTCCGGGGCGATCTCAGGTCGAATCTCGGGTTTGATCTCGGGCGCGATTTCTGGAATCGGCCTAATCTCCGGAGCAATCTCCGGTATTGGTCTAATCTCGGGGGCGACCTCCGGGATCGGACTAATTTCGGGTGCGACCTCGGGTATTGGTTGGCTGCTAGGTTTGCCAGTCTTAGATTTGTCTGCCATGGATATTCTCCCAAAAGGTTATGCCTTGATTACGCATAAGTTGATATGTTGAGGCACAGAAGCGCGCTTTGATTTCAAGTGAGAGCCGACAACGGGCGAGTCCGTTGCGACAGGGAAAAAGGTTTCAGCTACGAGGGAACGCGCGCAGCGTAATGCTAATCGGTGGTCCTGTCAACAGAAATAGTTGACATTGGTCTGAGTTCGTATTAGCGTCAGCGCGCATATCCGGTTTTTACGCTCGCGAAAATCATTTCTTCCTCTGGGCTTCACTTCAACCTACGGTTTCCAGCGGAAGTCGTTCTCAAACATCACCCACCGAAAGGAGCGTTATGAAGGTCACTCATTTACCGATTCTGAAGGCAGACACTCCGTTGAAGGACGCAGTTAAGGCCATGAGGGTCCAGCAGCGGTCGGCGGTAGTCCGAGAAGAGCCCACCAAGCTTCATCTGATCAAGATCGCCAGAGTCTGCACAGCACTGGGCCATCACCAAAGTAAATTATCGAACATCAATGTCACCGAACCTAACCGGATTTACCGGCCGACTCCGGTAGAGATCAATAACTGGCACTTGGATACGCAAGACCCAGAGAATACATCGTCAGACTGGGAATCGTTCTTAGATGATAAAGGCCACTCCTATGCTCTCGTCGATTCCTTTCTGGGCAGCGCCAGGATTGTCACGCGTCACGAACCTCAAGGTGATGCAATCGACTTAAAACCCGAGAACTGTTACTGCGAGGGGCCGGACGAACACTCGATTCCACCCCATTCAATAGTGCCGGTGCGCCTTTGTTCCTCGTGCTCGGAGCCTGTGAATTGTCTGTCAAGGACTCCATAGTATGCTCGGCACACTGCTTGAAAAAATAGGCACACTCCTCCCGCGGAACTTCATCATCGCAAATTTCTTTCCGATGCTGCTGTTCGCGGCAATCAACGGCCTGATGCTGTACTGGATGAGCGACCGATTTCATCTGGCGGTGCAGCAGTACTTCGCAATGGACGCGGGGGACCAGGCGCTTATCGGCTTCCCCATCCTCATCGCCATTACACTCGCCGCCTATATTTTTTCGGCTTTCAACTTATTCCAGCGAGAGATCCTCGAGGGTCGCTACGGGCCTACTCATTTGAAGGACCGGCTAGCGGCGGGTCAGCAAAGACGAGCAAACCGTTCAGCGGACAAACTTGAAGAGGCAATGAAATACGAGCGACGCTTCAGACGACTGGATGGCGTAGAAAGACTCCGTCTGGCGCGAGTCGCAGGTAGGGCGCAGGGAAACCCACTTTGCGTCTACACAAAAGAAAGACCTGCTGCGCTTCTGGTTGCAGAGTTGGAGAAAAAGAGGTTGCGATACCGATTTATTGAGACGGAGCAATTAGAAGACGCGATCGTTCTGTTAGGGCAGGAACTGAGGCAGTGTGCAGTGAATCTTAGAGATCCTGCGCGGGGAGACGACAACAATAAGATCCTGCTGGATCGGCATCAAACAACACTCAAAACTTGCTTGGACTACGCTAAAAAGCGAAATGATAATGATTTAAGAGAGTTATTCAATGCCCGGGAATTTAACTATTCCCGTTTCAAAACGGCTCCTACGGCAATGGGCAACATCGCCGAATCGGTACGCGGCTACGCCCGATCGCGATACGCAATGAATCTCGATCCCTTCTGGTCACGCCTGCAAAAAATCCTTATCGATGACGAGAAATTTTACGCGACGCTGGTGGATGCCAAAACCCAACTCGATTTCATGATTTCACTGTTCTGGGTGACAGTCTCCTTCACCGGTTTTTGGACAATCGCGCTTTTTTACCTGAGACGCTCGCTGCTCGCATTTCTTCTCGTGGCAGTGGGTGGACCGGTACTCTCGATCCTCTGGTACAAGATTGCGCTGCAAAACTACCGTGCGTTCGCAGACATCTGTAGGACGTCAGTCGACCTTTATCGGTTCAAGCTTCTCGATATGCTGCATGTTGAACGGCCTGGAGGAAACCTAAAGGAACGACGAACCTGGGTTGAGATCAACAAGGTCATCGGATATGGCGAGGAAACAGTAATTCGGTATCAATACCCGCCACCACCGAAATCATGAGCAAAATAGTTTTGATTCTTTTGTGGCTGGCAATCGTTGTGGTTGGCTCGATGGTAATTTGGTATTACCCGGCGAACCGCATACCTCCCGCTCCTGACACCTTAGAACTACGGACCGCACGATACTTTCAGTCACTCCATAATCAACCTGATCGGCTACAGGCATTCCTGAAGAGCATGCCGAAAGGCGCGGACCTGCATACTCACCTCTCCGGTGCGGTCTATGCTGAGACCTTTGTCAGTTGGGCAGCACAAGCGCGGATGTGCGTCGATCCTACGACGTTTGTGGTTTCTAAGAAGTGCCGCGGCAAAACGCCGGTTAGGTTCAGTAAAGATCTCTCGAAGAACGATCCGGTTTTTTATCGAAAGCTGATCGATGCGTGGTCCACACGAAACTGGGAACAGTCCGGAAAAACCGGCCACGATCAATTTTTCGTAACTTTTGGGCGGTGGGGTGAACTGACTGCTCGCTCAGGTGAAATGCTCGCCGAGGTACGCTCGAGGGCGGCTGAGGGAAACGTCAGTTATCTCGAAATCATGCTCACGCCGGATGGCGGAGAGTCGAAGAAACTGGGTGACTGTCCGAAGTGGCAGGAAGACTTCAGCTTGATGCGCCAGAAGTTGCTAAAAGCTGGTCTGGTCGCAAAGGTAGTTGCTGCAGGTAAAAAGAATCTGGACCAGGCTGAACAGAAGGCCAATGAAGTGTTGCGCTGTGGTCAGGCCCAACCTGACAAGGGCTGCGAAGTTGAAACTCGTTACATTTTCCAGGTGGGACGCACTAATGCGCCTGGTCAGGTCTTTGCCCAGATGTTGGGCGCGTTTGAGTTCGCAAGCCATGACACGCGCGTCGTCGCACTGAACCTCGTGCAGCCGGAGGACAATCCAACGGCAATGAAAGATTTCACGCTGCACATGCGAATGCTCGATTACCTACATTCAATTTATTCGCGAGTACATATCACGCTCCACGCCGGAGAGCTCGCTGCGCGGCTTGTGCCGCCGGAAGCGCTGCTGTTTCACATTCGCGAGTCTGTTCAAACTGGTCACGCCGAACGCATCGGACACGGAGTGGATGTGATGCAGGAGACAAATGCTGAACAGTTACTTCAGGAGATGGCCGCGCGCAACGTGATGGTGGAGATCTGCTTGACGAGCAATGATGTGATACTAGAAGTTCGCGGCGACAAACATCCGCTACGGCAATACCTCGCGGCGGGGGTGCCAGTGGCGTTAGCTACAGATGATGAAGGCGTCGCGCGATCCGAAATCACACGCGAGTATCTGAAGGCGGTAGAAGATCACAATCTGGGATATTTGGAATTTAAGAGAATGGCGCGAACGAGTCTGCAATACGCTTTCATCGACGGTGAAAGTCTTTGGAAGGATTTTCGCACACCTGAGTTAACCTCGGCCTGCTCCACCGACCGGCTCGAAAGCAACACGGTTTCTGCCCAATGCCAACAATTCCTCAACGACAACAAGAAAGCCGCTCTTCAATGGCGCCTCGAAAAGAACCTCGTCGCCTTCGAACAGCAGCATCAGTGAAATGCCTATCTGAACCAACTGATGATCGTGAAACGCTCGCCACTGCTGACCGGCAAAACTTCGTGAAACGTCTCGGCGGTGAACGCGACCAGTAGACCAGTTTCGCCTTCAAGACCGAAAGTCATGTTCTCGTCGTAAAAATTCAAAACACCGCCACTAAAACAACCCTCTCGCGGTTCAACCGCGTGATCGTTCAGGAAAACTACAATCGAGATCCGCCTGATGCGCAAGTGATCAAAGTCGACCTGCCGCGTGTTGCCATCCTGATGACGGACAAAGAAGTCGCCCTCTTTGTAACGTAAAAACTGCGGCGGCTCGCAATCGTGCAGCGTCTCACCGAAATGCTGTTCGAGTGCTGACTGTTGCTCCAGTAGTCGCGCGTGGATTTCTGAGAAAGTCTCTTTTGCGGGATGAAGGCTCGTGGTCTTGCGAACGTCTTCGTGGACCAGTCCCTCCGTACCCTGAATATAAACCGGCGCCTGCGTCGTAGGCGCTTCCGCCAGTTCCGCCCTTAGCTGCGCGCACGTCTCCGCATCGAGAAAATTCCGCAGCAAAAACAGATTGAAATGAGTTGCCGGAGCGGGTTGGGACATCTCAGTCTCACTTTTTGAAAACGATTCTATCCGCGAAAACACAACAATCAAGCCCCGTGTCGAGCAAGCACGCGATCGCGTCAGCGGGCGTTTCGACGATCGGCTGGCCCATGCGATTGAACGACGTGTTGAGCAAAACCGGCACGCCCGTCTTCTCATGAAACTTCCGCACGAGATCGTAAAATCGGCCGTTGTTTTCGCGCGTCAACGTCTGTAATCGACCCGTACCATCGACGTGAACGATCGCTGGCACCTCGTTTCTCTTTTCAGGCTTCACATCCACGACGCGCAGCATGAACGGACTTTCGCGTGGCGTGCCGTCAAACTCGAACCAGTTTGACGCCTCTTCGAGCAACACAGCCGGCGCAAACGGGCGAAACGGCTCGCGCATTTTCACGCGCCGGTTGAGTGTGTCTTTCGCTTCGGGCAGACGCGGATCGCAGAGAATGCTGCGTTGTCCGAGCGCACGCGGTCCGAGCTCAGATCCACCGTGGAACCAGCCAATGATCTTGCCGTCGCATAACAACTCGACGGCATCGGAGATCACATCGCTAGAGTTAACAACATTTACGTTTTCGGTCCCGTTTATCGCGCCTGACACATCGGCGGGTGTGTAAATGCGTCCCGGTGCGTCGTGCAGTATTGGTCGTCGCGAGTTGTCTTGCGTGAGCTGCCAGAGGCCGTGATAAGCCGCGCCGATCGCGGTGCCACTGTCTTCAGCCGCAGCCATGATGTAGATATTCCTGAAACCTGACTCGCGGATGATCCTTTCGTTAGCGACGCTATTCAACGCGACACCGCCCGCGTAACACAGGTTGTCGCTGCTGCACAGCTCGCGCAGGTGTTTCACGAGATAAAGAAGGGCGTCTTCGAGCGCCGACTGGACTGACGCCGCGAGAGCTTCGTATTCGTCCTTACGTTTGGGCCATCGTTCAGCATGACGAAACCGCAGCGGTACCGTGTCCTTGAAGTGAAACCGTCCGTTCGTGATGTCGAAAAACTCGCTCGTGGGAAACTCCGGCTTTCCGTAAGGCGCGAGGCCCATAACCTTTCCGGCTTCCGCGACTTCACCAAAGATCTGTGCGGCGGCTGCGGAAAAAATGCCGCCAAGACTGCCGAATGTCGCCATCATGCCGTCGCGGCTCACCAGCCACGCGCCCCGATCGACAGCATGTTTTTCCAGCGGAACAACACTCGTTCCCGAGGCTTGGTAAAGCGAGATCGTTTCCCAACTATCCTGAGAATTTCCGTTGAGAATCTTCAGCTCGTCAGAGGTGAAGTCGCTGACGGGCGAACCGGCGCCGTCAACAATAAGCACTGCCGATTCAGCGAAACCGGAAGTTGCAAACACGCTGACGGCATGGCCGTAATGATGCGGAATCGTGATCGTCGGAACCCCGTGTGTGACGACGTTCAAAAACGGATCGAGTGTTATGTCGTGAATCTTGTCGGTCGCACGGCCCTGGATGCACAGAACCACGAGACTGAGATCAGAGGGCTGGATGCCGGCGTAGTTCAGGCAATAAGCAACGGCTTTCGATGGTCCTCGTCCGTAAATCCGGTGGCGCTTGTAATGTGTAAGCCGCTCCTCCTGAATCGCGACGACAATCTCATCGCCGCGCAGCAAACACGCCGAGCCGTTGTGCGACGCGCTGATCCCCAGAATCCACGGCTGATCGTTCACTGGAAAGTCTCGATATGAGGCGGGAGGAGTTCTACGAGACGCTGGTAAGCTTTTTTGGCTTCACGCAGGTTTTTGGCATAGCGGTTCGCGAGTGCGCGAATGTTGCCCTGGCAGAACGGACAGATCTTAGTTCCGGGCATCACGTGCCGGTAGCAGCCGCGACAAAGGACCAGTTCTTTTCGCGCCGAGGTGCGTTTTGTTTTCCTGCGTGGTGAACTGATCTGGATGAGATTGTTCGCGAGCGGAAGCTTAGCGCGGGGAGTTCCATCGGCGTTCTCGAGTATCAATTCGAAGCGGCCGTGATCGAAGGGAGTTCCGGGCGCCTGTTCGACCTGCGTGATCCGTTCGCGCAGTCCCTGTTTAGATAGCTCGAGCGCGCGATGATGACAGTAAGGATTATTCCCGGCTCGTCCGAAGAGAACACTCGTGGTCCAGGTGCAGCCGGCTTTGCACACGTCAGCGTAGTAACAACTGCCACAGAAGCCCCACAACTCCTCGCTCGTTCGTCCGCGGTTGATATTCAACTCGTCTGTCGTCCACCAGATTTCTTCGAAACTGAGGTCGCGAATGTTGCCGCCTGCATATTTCGAAGTTGATAGCGAAGGGCAGCCTTTGATGGTGCCGTCAGCTTCGATGCCGAGCGTGTTCTGGCCGGCGTTACAACTGGTCCAGTAGACGCGATCGTCGCCATTGCCGCGCCAAACCGACTCGTAAGGCCCGTAGTAGCCGATGTTGTTTCCGGGCTGAAGCAGAAATCCTCGGTCCGCGCCTTCCTCGTACAACTCAGCGAGCAAAGGCATCAGTTCCAACAACTCGTACGGCTGTAGCAGTAGCTCCGGATTATCCGCAGCCCGGCCCATCGCTACGGTGAGTTGCACCTGCCAGCTTTTCGCGCCGGCTTCGATGAAGAGATTCATCAGCTCGCGCAATTGCGGGATTACGAGCGCGGTGATCTGTGTGTTGACGGTGGAACTGAGGCCGTGCCGCTTGATCGCATCAAGCGCCTTGAAAGCGGCGTCAAACGAGCCTTTAACGCCTCTTAATCGATCGTGCACGTCTCGGAGACCGTCGATCGAGATCCCAAGCGCTTGCAGACCGGCATCCGCAGCGGCTTTGATCCGCTCGTCCGTGAGATTGAGCCCACCGGACTGCATCGTGCAGTCCATTCCCTGTTCACGAATTTCCCGTATGATCTCGAGCCAATCGCGACGCAGATAGGCTTCGCCGCCAATAAGCGTGATCTCGCGCGTGCCCATACGAGCGAGTTGACGCACGAGATCCAGGCATTCTTCGGTGGTTAGCTCGTCCGGACGGCGCTTCCCTGCACGCGAGCCACAATGGTGACACTTCAGATCACAAGCGAGGGTGATCTCCCAGACCGCATGCACGGGTGTAAACGCCGCGCGGTCGCGCGAAGACAGATAACGCGTTGGGCCAGTCATTGAAATGCTCCACCTTAAAACAATACGGTAGCGCTATTTCTTCTTACTGGCTTTCTTCATTGCGCCATCAAGCTGATCGAGTGCTGACTGTACGTCTGACATCCACTTGCGCGCTGAGGCCGCTACGGTCTTCATCTCCTGTGCGTCTCCGCGTGCAATCGCTTTTCGAATTGGATCGCCGTAAGGTGGAACGGGTCCGCTTTCGACTCGCGCGGATTTCTTGGTGGATTTCTTGGTGCCTGATTTCTTTCCAGAGGTCTTAGTTGGCATGATGGTCCTCCCGTGAGAATCAAAGTTTTCGATGTGACTGAGACAGGAGGTTCTTAGTTTATTGAGGAGTGCTTGTCAAGAGTTTCTTTTTGAATCTTCTCTGCGTAACCTCTGCGTTCTCTGCGTCTCTGCGGTTAATGAATTCGTTTGACACAAATCACCGCAGAGGCGCAGAGGCGCAGAGAGCGCAGAGGTTACGCAGAGACGACTTCGCTGAGGATGGGATTCTCTGGCTTCGGAATGAGGGCGGCGATCTCTTCCACGATGTGACGTGTTGAGTTAGGAATTGCAAGACTAACTGTCGCGGCGCGCATGCGTGAGTAATGAACTTCGTCTTCCATCATTCGCCGCACGACCGGCACGACATCGATCGAACGTTTGAGCATCACGCCCGCGCCACGCTCCTCGATCAGACTCGCAGTGCCCGCTTCCTGCGGCATCGGTTCGGTGATGACGTCGGCGATGATCGGTACGCGACAAGCGAGCGCTTCGAATGTCGTTAAGCCACCGAGCTTCGAAATCATTACGTTCGCGGCACTCATGAGCTTCTCGATCTCGTCTGAGTAGCCAATCACCTTGATTGGAAACGGCGCGTCGAGCGCAATCGACTCGGCGGCCACGCGCAAGTCCTCATTCTTGCCTGCGAGGAAGATCGCCTGCACATCGAGCTCACCACGCACGAGCTCGCTGAAAATCTGCGGAATGTTGCCGCCACCAATCCAACCCGCGTTCACAAACACCGTGAACTTTTCCGGATCGAGCCCGAGCGCGCGGCGGGCAGCCTGGGCCGCTTCTTCGCCCGGATATGCAAATTTCGGATGCACCGGCAGTCCTGAAATCTTGATGCGCTCCGGTGCGACGCCGTAGTCGATTAGCTGTCGACGCGCGTCTTCGCCCGCGACGAGATAGAGCGTTACATCGTCACAGGCCCAGCCTTTCCAAAAGCCGTAACACGGATCGGTAACGACGGAAACGAGTGGAACGCGTCCGGCTAGATTCAACTCCTTCAACACGCGCGCGAAGATATGCTGCGTCAGCGGATGCACACTGACGACGACATGCGGGCACCAGCGCTCAAACAATTCGACGACGTAACCGACGCAGCGTTTATGAAAAAACTCGCTCGTCTCCGGACGAATGCGATTCATGCACCAGTAGAAATACTTCATCCAGTGCTGGCGATTGCGTAGTATCCAGTTGTACAAGCGCACGAGCTTCGCGCTCAGATGATGCGACTCCTCAACAGCGCGCACCACCCGGATCGCATACGACTCACCTTCGAAAAACTTCTGCACACCCGCAACGATCGCAGCCGCAGCCGAGCGATGTCCGCCACCAGTGTCAGACGAGATGATCAGGATCTTCGGGATACGTTGCTGCTGCGACATCTTCTTCGTTGGATTTTCCTCTTTGCTTTTCTTCTTTTGTGCTTTTTGTGCCTTTTTGTGGCTGATCTTTCTTTGTGCTTTTTGTGGCTAATTAAGGTTGGTTACCGGCACTCCCGTGTGTTCTGCCTTCTCCACTGCCTTGCGCGCCTTCTTCATCTCACGTTCCAATTTCTTGATCTGGATCAAGTGTCCGGGATTGAACGGCAACGACGGATAATAACTATTCGACTCATGCGTGCAGAAGCAGCCATCCTGCGCCTTCTTGCGTCTTGCCTGCATCGCGGGCGAGAGCCAGAGCTTCTGGAAGTTCCAGTCAAAATCGCGCAGGTTACCGACCGGATCGAGGTTCTCGCATGACGAAACCGTACCTTCGTCGTAGATCACACCGCCGGCAGTGCCGGCGTAACACGTCATCTGCGCAGTCTGAGTCTCTTTTGTCTTCGCGATGAGCCCGTGCATGTAGATATCGATCGCGGCTTTGAAGAAACCGGCGTCGCCACCGTAGTTGTTCTTGATCGCAGCGTGACGCGAATCGTCGTCGATCATCTGCGCCAGCTTTGCGTATCTGGCGTGATCGATGTCGAGCTCTTTCGGATCGGCTGAGGGCGGACGAATGTAGTTGAAGTTCACCTTGTCAGGCTTGAGATCGTACTTGAGGAAGTCATACCACTCGAAGATCGTATCCTGGTTCGAGTTCATGAAGCAGGTACACGTTTGCACGTCGAGACGCGGAAACTCCTTTTTGATTGCCTGTAACTGGCGTGCGGTATCGATCGCGATGTCCCACGAACCGGGCTTCTGGCGAATCTTTTCGTGCTCAGACTTCGGTCCATCGATGCCGAGCGCGATCGTGACGTTCAGATTCGGGCACTCCTGCAGGACTCGCGTAACGTCGGGGAAGATTCGTTTCTGAATCTGCCCGTTTGACATGATGTAAATCGATTCGAGCTGGTTGTTGGTGTAGAAAGCGCGTGCGATTTCCGGAAGATCCTTGCGCGTGAACGGCTCGCCGCCCGCGAGAATCAGCACACCGAGATTGCCACCGAGTGTCTGCGAGATCCGCTCGATCTCGTGAGTCTTCATCTGGAGCTTCTTGCGCGGCCGGTCGTCGAGCTCGTCCGTAAAGAAGCAGTGCGTGCAGCGCATATCGCAGACCGACGTCACCAAAATGTTCAGCAATACTGGTGAAAACGGCTGTCCAATCGCCAGCTTCGCATAACGCTTAAGTAATTCTTTAGTCGTAAAATCCATCACTACCTCAAGATGTTGATAAGCGATTTAGAGATGCATTGTCAATTGGTTAATTGTTGAAAGGATTACAGGATTGCCAAGATCGTCATTGCGCGAAGCGTGGGGCTTCGGTGACGATGACGTCGATGACGCGGAAGGCGCCGCCGGAGGGAACGTCAAAGCCGACGTCGAGATAGCCGCTCTGGCTCTCGACGACGTCCGACACAACTTCACTGATCCGCTCGGGCTCGATGATGCCCATCGATCGTGGGCCGCGTTCGGCATCAGCCAGTGACCAGTTCACAAAACCACGCGAGACACTCACGCGCGCGTACAGCAAATATTTTCCGTTCTGCCGCACTTGAATGCGTTGCCACAATCGCCCGCCCGCCAGCGCCGCCATCGCTTGCCCACCCGACACAGTCATCGCTTCAACGGGTCCGGCTACTGACCACTCGTCGGCGAGTTGATTCGAGCTGCTCAGACGGAACGATGGATTGCGCGCGAGATTGGCGCCGTTGAATAAACCCAGATCCTGCGCGCGTTGGTGCAGATAAGCGCAGCCCTCGACCATACCAGTCGACGAGCGCACGCGAATGCCGGGACTCTGATCGCGCCGATCTCTCACAAACAGATCGTTCCCTACGACCTGCACGAACACACCCGGCGAGATCTCGGAGCGTCGCTCGATCACGAAATTGCCACCTGCGTCGAGACGTTGTATGTCGACGCGGTTGTCAGTGTAAATCCAGTTCTTATCGCGCAGGTTCAAAGGCTCGAGTCGCGGGTCGGCGAAATAGAGCACTGTGCCGCCCGCTTTGTATTCGTAGGAGATGTGCCGGAAGTAAAGACGTGGATCGAGGTAGTAGTTTTGCAGTCTGAGCTCGGTCTGTTTGTCCGGTGGTGCGAATTCGATCGCGCGCTTCTCCATCACTGCGTCGTGGAGCAGCATCGCACTCGCAGGCTTGCCGTCGATCTTCCAATAACAGTTGAAGGTTGGATCCTGATAAATCCAGCCACCCATTTCCGGAAGCCACACTTCCGCGGCGGCATGCGTGTCGATACCAAACAAACCATTCTGCACCGCGACGCTCAAACCCACCGTGCGGGCCGTCAGTCCCATTGCCTGAGCAAGCGCGACATAAATCTCGGCGAGATTCCCGCAAAGGACTGGCTTTCCACCTTTCATCTCGTCGTACGCTTTGCGTGGCTCGCGCGTAGCCAGACCCGGCATACCGACGCGATAACAGCGTTGGGCCAGCCACTGGCGGATCTCGTTTGCGCGCTCCCAAGGCGAATCGGAAAGGGAGATTTCGCTACTGAGCTCGCGACGCAGGTACGCGGCATCCTCGGTAGTCAGATCGTGGCGTGGCTCGATCCGTCTTTGAACTTCAGGCACACCAGCGATCGTGTTGCCGTAACGTTGAATGGTGAGTCGTCCCAGTTCCTCGTTACTGGCATCACGACTCGTGATGGTGACGACTGTTTCACCTTCAGGTATGGCGACACGAAAGTCAGCGATCTGGATTCTTGCTTCCGGCGGAAGTGTTGCTCTACGCGAGACGAATGAAAGTCCGAAGCCGACAACGAACGACGCGAGAACACACAGGACCAGGGGCCACTTAGATCTCATATTGAGGAACGTGTTATAGGACTGAACGCGGACTAAACCCTGATGGATGCGTCACAAAAATACATGGTCTATGTAGCGAGGCCGTCATGCTTATGTAAAGTTTTGTCAAGAATTTTTAGCCGCAAAAAGGCACAAAAAGCTCAAAAGCTCTTTCTCAATTAACGCGCTAATGCAAATGAGCTTTGTGCTTTTTGTGCCTTTTGGCGGCTAAAAATTCTTATGTTTTCTGAATGCCGAGGGCGCGCATGCGGCGGTAGAGGTGACTGCGATCGACGCCCATCAACTCCGCGGCGCGTGAGACGTTGCCGTCAGCTTCTTCAAGCTTGCGCTGGATAAACTCACGATGGTAGGCCTCAGTCGCTTCTTTAAAGGACGGGAAACGGAACGACGCCGCGGGCGGCTCTTCCTTGCCCTGCGGCGGTAGATCGTTGGCGGAGACTTTCGTGCCCGGATGCATGATCACGACGCGCTCGATCGTGTTGCGCAACTCGCGAACGTTGCCGGGCCACAAGTACGCCTGCATTGCCTCGACTGCCTCCGTCAGAAACTGTTTCGGTCTCTTGCCGTAAGCCTTCGAGAAGTGTTGATTGAAGTAATCGACGAGGAGCGGCACGTCCTCGAGCCGGTCGCGCAATGGCGGCAACTCAAACGGGATCACATTCAGGCGATAGAAAAGATCCGCACGAAAGTTTCCCTGGTCGATCTCGACGTCGAGGCGTTTGTTTGTCGCGGCAATCAAGCGAACATCAACAGTGATTGACGTTCCGCTGCCTACGGGCTCAAAACGCTGCTCTTCCAACACGCGCAGCACCTTCGCCTGAACTTTCGGACTCATGTCGCCGACTTCGTCGAGAAAGATTGTCGCGCCGTCGGCGAGCTCGAACTTGCCTTTCTTCGCGGCCGTGGCGCCCGTGAACGCACCCTTCACGTGTCCGAATAGTTCCGATTCGATCAGTTCTTCCGGAATCGCTGCGGAGTTGACTTCGATAAACGGCGCCGCCGCGCGACGCGATTCAGCATGGATCGCGTGGGCGACGAGCTCTTTTCCTGTTCCCGATTCACCGTAGATCAGGACGCGGCCGTCAGTCGGTGCAACAACGGAGATCTGTTTTCGCAGCGCGCGCATCGCGACTGATTGGCCGACCATCGTGTACTCCTTCGCGAGGGCGGCGGCCATGTCGGCGTTGATCAGCTCGAGCTTTTGTTGGCGCAGGGCGTTGCGAACGGTGAGGACGGTTTTCTCGATCGAGAGTGGCTTCTCGATGAAGTCGAAAGCACCGAGCTTCGTAGCGCGGACGGCGGTTTCGATGTTGCCGTGACCGGAGATGATCACGACGGCTGCGTCGGAACCGGCTTCGCGCAGTTGTTTTAGAGTCTCGAGACCGTCGATACCGGGAAGCCAGACGTCGAGCAGAATGCAGCCGTACGCGCGGCGACCGAGCGCTTTCAAACACTCTTCGCCGGTGGCGACGGCATCAGCGACGAAGCCCTCGTCTTCCATTACGGCGCGCAGCGTGTCGCGAATGCCGCGCTCGTCGTCAACGATGAGAATCGAATCCATCTTTAGCCACGAAAAGGCACAAAAAGCACAAAACAAACAATTATCAGGATGCGGGTAATTCGATTATAAACTTTGCACCCTTCGGTTGGTTTCGCTCGGCGCGGATATGGCCGCCGTGCTCCATGATGATCCGTTGCACGATCGCGAGGCCGAGACCGGTGCCGCTGTCACGTCGCGAAAAATAAGGCTCGAACAGACGGCGGAAATCGCCCGGCTCGATTCCGTGTCCCGTGTCTGCAACCTCTGCGCGCAGCAGACTCCGCTCGGCGTCGTGACTCGTCGCGATTGTGATCTGTTTTTCACCATTATCTGAATCGAGTGCCTGAACCGCGTTATCGATCAAATTCACAAACACGCGTTTGATCTGTTCCACGTCGAGCATGGACATCGGCAGCTCGCGATCGAGATCGAGCGTCAACGCCACGCCGTCGAGACGATCGACGTACAAACCCGCTGCCTGAGTCACGACGTCATTTAAATTCGCCAAGTCAAGACGCGTGGCAGGCAGACGAGCGAAACGCGAGAACTCATCGACCATCGCTTTCAAACCAGCCACTTCGCGCGTGATCGTCTCGGTACATTCCGATATCACCGCGGCCACACGCTTGTCGTCATGCGGTTCACCAGCGCCATTAGCGCCATTACTGGGTGCCGTTGCGCGCCCGTAACTTTTCGCGATCCGTTCGGCGGAAAGCTGGATCGGCGTCAAAGGATTCTTGATCTCGTGCGCCATGCGTCGCGCCACTTCACTCCATGCTGCCGCTCGTTGTGCCGCCAGTAATTCGGAAAGATCCTCGATAACTAAGACGACTCCACGGCGCGGACCTTTCGAACCGCGCAATGCCGTGGCCGTCAATGAGACTGGTAGTGGTCCATTGCCATTCGCACCGCCGCTTTCCAACTGTGTCTGCTCGGTGGCGTGACCAGTACGGCGCGCACGACGCAGCAAGCGCTCGACAACCAGCCAGTCTTCATTACCGATAAGACCACTCAACTTCGGATCGTCTTCAGCTTTCTCTCGCAACGCGAGCATCCGCGCCGCCGATGCATTCAACGTAGTAACACAATCATTTTCGTCTATCGAGACGACGCCGGTCGATAACGACTGCAGCACCGTCTCGATATAGTTGCGCCGCTCACGCAAGGCCATATTCCTATCTTGCAACTCAGCCGCGCCCGCCTCGATGCGACCGCGGTTTTCCTCGAGTTGCGCAGTCATCTGATTGAACGACTCAGCGAGGAGCGCGAGCTCATCATCAGCGATCGTCGTCGTGACGCGATGCGCCAGATTGCCGCGTGCGACTTCCTTCGAAGCTTCGGCGAGTGCCTTGATCGGCGTCGCGATACCACGCGCGAGGTAGATCGCCACCCAGCTCGAAACGAACAGCAGGATCAACGTCATCAATCCGAGCGTCGAAAGACCGAGCAGACGCACACGCCGTTGTTGCCCTACGAGATTCTGGTAACCACGCTCTGAATCCGTCACGAGATCCGTGAGATCATTCGACGCGCGTTTTTGCGGCGCGATGATCAGCATCTCAGATTGATTCAACGGCACGGCGAGCGCATCGAACTCTTTTCCGTCAACCAGACTGCTGTTGCTTGGGCCATGAAACTTACGCGCTTCGCCAAAGAGCTTGTCCAGTTGTTCTGCGTCTGTCGCAGACAACGAGGCGCGACTCTGCGTCTCGACCAAGCCATCATTCCTGACGATCTCGATTCCGACTAGCTGTCCGGAATTGACGATCTGTTCCATCGTCGCGAGGCGTTCTTCAGGCGTTTGCCCGTTCAGCAACATGACGAGCAGCGCAGCGGTGTCGCGCAGTGTCTGATCCTGGCTCGATAACGTCAGGCGCTTAACTTCAGTCGCTTGCTGCACGATTTCGTCCGGAAACGGGTTGAACCACTTCTCGAGTGAGCGATTCAGAAACAGGTACGAGAAAAACGCCATCGCCGTGATCGGCAGAAAGCTGATCGAGATGAAGTAAACAAGCAGACGCGTTTTTACTTTCGAACCAAGCTGGCGTTCCCTGCGCTCGCGACGCAGTTTCAGCAGATTGCGGACAAAGATAAAGAGAAAGACGACAAATGCGACGAAGTTGAGTGTCGATAAGGCGTAGAGGACGAGCGCGTCCGCGGGTGTGTCAGGCCGAACGACCGTCCACAGCCAGAGCTGCTGCGACACGATAATCGCGAGTAGCAATAGCACCGTCGCACCCAGCACCCACAGCAACACGCGGCGCCGGCGTCGAATGCGGTTTTCTCGATTATCGACCATTTTGTTCGAAGTTTAACATAGGCCTCTGCGTTATCTCTGCGTCCTCTGCGCCTCTGCGGTTTACAGGTTTTTTACCGCCGAGGCGCAGAGGACGCAGAGATAACGCAGAGAAAACTGAATCCTGATAGAATGCAGCGCCCGATGCACGAAATCTTCATCAATAACTTTGGACGGCTCCGGAGTGGGTGGCGTTTACTAATATTTGTCGCAGCGTTCATCGCGCTCATAATCCTGCTGACCAATATCCTGCGCGTTATCTACTTCCTTACCGGGGCGCACGGGCCGTCGGGCACAGCCAATATCATCGCCGAATTCATTTTCCGAGGAGCACTTTTAGGTGCAGCGCTCGGCGCCGGATATTTCTGCGCACGCCTTCTTGAAGGACTACCGTGGCGATCATTAGGTCTGACGTTTCATTCCGGATGGCTGCGCGATCTTATCTTCGGGTTCGTGATCGGCTTTGCCACTCTAGTCGTGGCAGTCGCGATCGCTAATAGAGGACTGAAGTTTTCCCTCGGCGACACCGGATGGTTGGGGATTGTTCGATCCGGGATCGGCTCAGGCGCGCTGCTATTCGTCGCGGCACTCGCGGAAGAGGCAATGTTCCGTGGTTATGGTTTACAAACACTGACGCGCGCAAAGCTCGCGTGGCTCGGCGTGCTGCTGACGTCGGTGCCGTTCGGGCTCGTGCACCTTACGAATCCGAACGTCGTTCCCGGTGTGACATTCGCAAACACTGCGCTCGCCGGCATCTGGCTGGCTGCGGCTTACCTGCGCACGCGGAGTTTGTGGCTGCCTCTCGGAGTTCACTGGTCGTGGAACTGGGCGCTCGGTTGGTTCTTCGGGCTGCCGATCAGCGGCATCCGTCTCGTCTCAAATCCTCTCCTCAATGCTCAAGACAGCGGACCTAAATGGTTGACCGGCGGCAGTTACGGTATTGAAGGCGGCGTCGCCTGCACGATCGCGCTGATTTTATTCACAGTCTTCCTGTGGAAAACTCGCTGGCTCTCGGCAACACCCGAGCTCAAGCAGATGACCTCGGAAGAAAACCCCGCGACGTCCGAGCCCGTAATAAGCATCCGTCCCGCTGACAACCAAGCGTAGGCAAGCGTAGGCACGCATAACGTCTGTTAACAGTCTTCAACTCTCTCCCGTCTTAATCGTGTCCTTGAACTTCGGTTTACCCGATCGAGACGCCGATGTACGCCACCGCCGACATGCTTCTGACGAGCACTCAAGCACACGCCGCCGAGCAACCGCAAGAGCCGGCGATCGAAGTCGTGCTGGTCAGAGCGGTTTTGCAAGGCGACCGCGAGGGATTCTCAAGGCTCTACGATCTTTACGCACCACTCGTACACGGCATCCTGCTCGCTCGCGTGCCACGCGCGGAAGTGGACGATCTCGTCCAGGACATCTTCCTGCACGCCTTCAAAAAGCTACACACGTTACGTGACGAGGCAGCGTTCGGACCGTGGATCGCGATGATCGCGCGCAACCGTGCAGTTGATTTTCATCGCCGCTCAAAAGAGACAGTCGAGATCAACGACGACCTGCGCGGCAGCGACCAGCATGACTCGCGAGCCGCAGAGATCCTGGAACTAATCCGCAATCTGCCGGAAGCATATCGCGAAACCCTCGTGCTGCGGCTGGTCGAGGGTATGACGGGACCGGAGATCGCAGCGCGCACGGGACTCACGGCCGCGTCAGTGCGAGTGAACCTGCATCGCGGCATGAAGCTGCTGCGCGAACAGCTCGGATTTATGGAGGGCTTATGAACGACGATTACCTGTGGGACAAATCTGGTCAGCCCGATCCACAGATTCAACAACTGGAAGAGATCCTCGGCACGCTGCGCTACCAGCCCAGGCCACTGGCGCTTCCACAAAAAAGGAACTACTTCCCGCTGCTGGCAATTGCGGCATCGCTACTGCTCGCGCTACTCGCCGGAGGCATCTGGCTGCGCGTGCGTTCCCGTGATGAGGCCCCGAAACTGCAAGCGCAAGTAACAACCCCAACACCAGAACAAAACACAGCCCCCAAAGCACCAGAAATCGGATCCGCGTTAAATCCACCTCTGCTAGCCCCGAAGAGGATTCACAAACCAAGATCCGCGTCATCCGTGTTACCCAGGCGTGAACGCGAAGAAGCGCTCATGGCAAAAGAACAACTGATGCTTGCTCTGCGACTAACAACCCAGAAATTACATTTGGTCCATACGAAGACTCAACCGAACCAGATCAAAAACCAACATCGCGTTGGCTGAACGGAGTAATTATGAAAACTTTACTGATCGCTATATTTCTTATCCTCGCGCCGGTCTTCGCGGCGCAGGCTCAGCAGGACTCGCGCATACAGATGACCGCCCTCGATCATCTCGCGGCAAAAGCCAGCCAAACCATCGACGTCAATATCGACGAACGATTAATGCGCCTGGCCGCGAGAGTCTTCGACGATAAGGATGAAGACGAACGCGAAGTCAAAAAGCTCGTCGCAAACCTCAAAGGCGTTTACGTCAAGAGTTTTGAGTTTGAGACCGCGGGGCAATACGCGGCCGCTGATATTGAGCCGATTCGCACGCAGCTCCGCGGGCCAGGCTGGACGCGACTGGTAAACGTTACCAGCAAGAAAGACGGAATACTCGAGGTCTATCTGCTCTTCAACGGCGAACAGGTTGGTGGTATGGCAGTGCTCCATACCGATGACAAAGAGCTCACGGTCGTGAACATCGTCGGTCCGGTGGATGTAGACAAGCTCGCGAGACTCGAAGGACAGTTCGGCATCCCGGACCTGGGACTCGGATCGCCAAAGAAAACAAAGAACGACGACGAGAAGTGAGGTGCGCAATGAAAGCAATTGCTACAAAACTCCTTGTCGTCGCAATGATCGTCACGACTGCAAACGCCGCTCCTGCAAAGGGTGACGACTTCAATTCAGTCGTGAAGATGATCGAGCAGTTCTACCGCGTGAAGCACGTCGGAATTCCCTTCCTCGCGAAAGCGGGAATGAAGGTTGGTATGACGGCCGCGCGCATCAAAGGCGGCCAGGCGAGACGAATTGCAGAAGCGGGCAGCATCAAGCTCGCGGTGTTTGAGGATCAGGAATTCAACGGCGACTTCACGAAGTTTCGCGCTTCGCTGAATGAAGCGCTGAATGCGACTTGGATGCCTCTGATCCAAACTCTCTCAGCCCAGGACGAAGAACAGGTCTACATTTTTCTCAAAGACGCCGGCCAGAAAGTCAACGTGCTGGTGATCACGATCGAGCAACGCGACGCCACAGTGGTCCAGGTGACGCTCTCTCCGAGAAATCTCGCGCTCTTGCTCAAAGATCCGGAGGGTACAGGCAAGTCCATTACACAGGAAGCAACGATTAACGATCAGGAGTAGATCATGTACAGATACCGTTTCCCACTGTTCCTACTTTTCATCCTTGCGACGTTTGCTTCTCTCCCAGTTAACGCACAGGAAGTCGAAGACACCATTAAGATCAAGACGCGCGTCGTGTTTCTGGATGCGCTCGTGAAAGACAAAAAGACGAATCTCCCGATCTCGAATCTGACTACCGAGAACTTTCAAGTGCTCGACGACGGCAAGCCGCGCAACATTTCTTACTTCACGCGCGAAGGCCAGGCTCGCAAGCCACTCGCTTTGATCCTGATTCTCGATCTGCGTGAAGACGGCGCCGGCCGGTTTCTCAAACGCACCGAGATTCTCAAGTCAATGGAAGATGAGTTGGCCAAACTCCCTCCAGGCGATGAAGTCGCGATCATGGCGATGGACATGAATAATGAAGACGAGGAGCGGCTCTGGTTGACTGAGTTCACGAACGACCGCGCGAAGCTTGCGGCAGCACTCGCGCGCGTGCCGGCGATGTGTGTGCCGCACGAGGGCCAGCCATCAGAGACTAAATCAACCGAGGTTGCGAAGACTGATGACAGCGCCGGTAAGCCGGGCGACGTCGTAGAAACCGAAACGATACGGGGTCGCAACGGTGGCACTGTTATCCGTGAGACGCATCGTGACGGCAGCGTCAATGTGAAACGCACGAATAAAAAGGGTGACGTAACGATCGAGTTGGGTGATGTCTACGACATGGCTGCGGCAGTTAAAGATGCCTCGCGAAAAGCGGAACAGACGCGGCCAAACTCGCAGTTGTCGATCGTGTGGGTGTCAGATGGTATTGCGCCGATCTTCTTCGAGGATCGTGATGCGACTGAACAGATCCTCATCCGCAACAACGTGATCTTCAACTCGCTCACAGTGGAGCTGCGCACGTTGTTCAAGTTTCTGCTGCCTGTAGCTAAGCCGATCGGAGGCTGGCTGGGAATGAGTTTGTATGGCAGCGCGAAATATCTCGCCGGGCAATCTGGTGGCGAGGCTGTCAAGGTTGGGCGCCCGAAAGATTATGGTGCTGGATTGGCGCGAATCATTGGAAATCTGACGGCGCGCTACAGTCTCGGTTTCGCGTTGGCTGAAGATGAGATCGACGACGGGCGCATGCACAGTTTGGAAGTTCGTGTGAAAGCGCAAGATGAGAAGGGTAAGACGCGAAAGCTGCAGGTGAGTTCGAGGCAGGGTTATTACATGTCGTCAACCATTCCGAAAGACGCCGCGGCGAAGGCTCAGTTTTAAGAATCGGGATCCATTGTTGGACACGGTCAGTACCACCTGCGGTAGCGGGTGGTACTGACTGTGTGTCCAATCATGTAAAACTAACCTCGTCACCGCGTTTGGCGCCAAGTACTTTCGCAGCCGATCCGCCATTCACTGAGATCTCAAGAAATCCCGCACTCCCCAGGATCGCAAACAACGACTCGTCATCCCTTTCGCCATAGAATTGTCGAAACTCACTAATCGTCTGTCCATTGATAACAACACTCTTCTCAGCGTGCGTGATGTTCGTGACGCAATTACCAAAGCGATCGATGTGAATGATCCGCAGCGGTGTTTCAAGTGAAGGCAGTCGAACCGCGTCGTCTATATCCGCGCCAAACTCTTCAAACGCGACACCATTCGCCAGCGCTGCCGCCACCGGCGCGAACACATCGCGACCATGAAACGTTGTACTCGGCTGTGGTCGAAAGAAATGATCGGAAGTGATATGAACTATGCGGTGTGAGGGTTCTCGATCGTAGACGTAAGTAAAAAGCCCATTATCGGGTCCAACGAAGAACTGCTCGTTGGCACTCACGATAATGGGCCGTCGCTTAGATCCAACTCCTGGATCAACAACTCCGAGATGAATCGTCCCCGCAGGAAACGTCTTATAAGCTGCGAGTAACGTGAACGCACCCGCCTCGATATCCTGTGGCGGTATCTCGTGAGTGATATCGACAATCACCGCGCGCCGATTGACCGAGAGAATCGCACCCTTCACTGCACCGACGAAGTAATCAGCCGTCCCGAAATCGGTGAGCAAAGTAATGACGGGGTTCACATTACGCCTGTATCAGTCGATGTGCGAATCTTTATGTGCTGCCCGTGCTCGAGGCGAATGTCTTTACCGCGTTGAGTCATCACACCGGCCGTACCTGCGCCACCACCGATGATCGCGCCAATGGCCGCGCCTTTGCCGCCGCCCGCAATCGCGCCGATGATCGCGCCGATGCCGGACGCTGCGCCGACCTTGGTCACGTCGTCTTTCGTCGAATCCTGACCCTTCACACCACCTTCCGGATCAATCTGCGGATCGGCGCCGCCAAGCGGACTGATCTCGATCAGCTCCGCGTGCAGCGTCGCAGTGCCATTGTCTGGTGATCGAATCTGATCGAATGCTAGCTGAAGCTCAGCTACACCTTTCACTTTTCCAGCACGCTTAACCTGCGCGACTCGACCTTCAACGATGTAACCCGCGTATTGCGCCGGCTCGAAGACTTTCGCCTGAATTCGATCACCACGCTGGCTCACGTCAGTCGAGACCGGTGTCAGGAGCTCGAGTGCAAGAATCGTGTTGCGTGGAATAGCTAGTGAGCCGTTTGACGCCGTTGACGCGTTGACGTCCACCGGGTCGTTGTTCGGCTGCGGGTTCACTTCTGGCGGAGCCGCACCGCCGTTGCTTGTGCTCGCTCCGCGGCGGCGCAGTCCTGTCGGTAGAGACGAATTGAACTGCTGGCGCTCGTAGCCTGCCGTGTAACCGGCTTCAAATCCCTGCTGGTAACCGTCGCGATAATCTTCGACCGGTCCCCAAACGTCGTTGTAAGAGCGATCGGCCTTTTGATAATCCTCTTTATTTTGATAGTTACGAGGCGCGTTGTTGGAGACGTCGCTGTACCCGGCTGTGTAACCGTCTGAATAACCAGTGCGATAACCGCGCTCGAGCGCGGTTGTACCCTGCGCTCCGGCAGGAACGATGGCCAGCAAGCCGCTCACGCAGATGCTCAATAAAACCACCAGGGGAAGTTTGAGATAATTCATATTGTGTCCTTCCGAAGAATTTACGACCCGGGAATGATCGTAGCGTCTTGGGAGAGCCAACCTCGCAGCGTTTGAAATGTATCATCAATTGCCGCAAAAAAGCGCAAAAAGTAGAACGGAATTCAGCGGGTCAAACAAAGCTCATTTTGTGCTTTTTGTGCCTCTTTGTGGCAAACTGCGATTCAGATGCCAGCGGAGTAGAATTTGATGCCAGCACGCCGAGTCTACCTTGATAACAGCGCCACGACGCCGGTCGATCCGCGCGTCGCGGCGGCGATGGCGCGCGCCGTGCTCGAGAATTTCGGGAATGCGTCGAGTGTCCATGGGTTCGGTCAGCAGGCGCGTGCGGCGGTCGACCGGGCGCGACGTGAAGTCGCAGCGCTCGTTGGCGCGAAGCAGAATGAGATCGTGTTCACTTCAGGTGGAACTGAGGCAAACAACCTCGCCATTCGTGGGCTGTGTGAAGCAGCGGCGACTCACGGCCGGCACATCATCACGTCATCAATCGAGCATCCGTCAGTCGCGGGTGTTTGTGTTTCGTTGGAAAAACGCGGTTGGGAAGTTACGCGGCTACCGGTATATCAAAACGGGATCGTGAGGGTTGAAGACGTGGCGGCGGCGCTGCGTCCGGAGACAGTCCTGATCACGATCATGATGGCGAATAATGAGATCGGGACGATTCAGCCAGTCGCTGAGATTGGCGCGCTTGTGCGTGAGAGACGAGCAGCGGGACACAGACACCTGTGGTTCCACACGGACGCCGTGCAAGCCGCAGGCAGGCTGCGTTTGAATGTTGATGAGCTTGGTTGCGATCTACTGACGATGTCTGCGCACAAGTTGTACGCGCCGAAAGGCATCGGGGCGCTTTACGTTCGGCGCGGTGTTCGTCTGCACGGTCAGAATGTCGGTGGGCATCAGGAACGCGAGCGACGCGCGGGCACCGAGAATGTTCCGGGCATTGTCGCGTTTGGTGAGGCCGCGAAACTCGCGCGCGAAGAATTCGAGGCACGATCGGTTCACGATCGAGCGTTGCGCGATCGATTTGAGGCGGAAGTTGAGCGGCACATTCCTGATATCGTGATGAATGGAGATCGCGAGCAGCGTCTGGGCCATCTATCGAATATCTCGTTTCGTTTTATCGAAGGCGAAGGGTTACTGATCAATCTCGATCTCGAAGGTGTCGCGGTGTCGACTGGTTCGGCGTGTTCCTCAGGAACGTTGGAACCGTCGCCTGTGATTCGCGCGCTTGGTGTTAATGACGAGCTCGCGCGTGGGTCGATACGATTTAGTTTCGGGAAAGATAATGCCGAGGATGAGATTGAGTATGTGGTCGAGGTACTCGTCAGGGCCGTGGAGAGATTGCGGGCGTTGTCGCCGCTGACTTTAGTTGGCCACGGATTACACGGATAAATACACGGATTCTTGTCTTACTCCGCAAAGTTCAAAGATCATCTGGCGCATCCGCGTAATGCGGGTGAGTTATCGGATGCGAATGCCGTCGCAGACGAGACGAATCCGATTTGTGGCGATCGGTTGCGGCTGTCGTTGATTGTTAAAGATGATCGAATTGAAGCAGTGAGATATCTCGCCTACGGTTGTCCACCGACTCTTGTTTGTGGATCAGTTTTGACGGAGCTGGTCAGCGGAAAGACAGTTGGTGAAGCGAGAAAGTTAACGCGTGCTGATCTTTTAGAAGAAATCGGCGGTCTACCATCGCGTAAACATCATGCCGCCGCGCTCGCAATCGAAACGCTCAACTCCGCTCTACAAAATCTCTAACGATGTTGTGGCGTGCCGACGACGCGCGGCCTGCCTGCGGGTGCTGGTTCGATGATGTTGCGCTGGTGATACTGAGGCCCGCAGTATTTCTTCGGCTCCGTCCCGAGCACAAACGTCTTTGTGCGAATCACCGGACAACTCTCAACCGCGATCAAACCAGTAGTCGGATCGATGTCCAAGGTGATCGTTCCTTCCAAACCGCTGTCCGGCAATGCGGGTGCACGACGCGGCGATGGAGACGGAGACGCTAAGGGTATCGGCGCCTCCTGGTAAGGCTGCTGCTCGAATGGTGACGGCGAAGGCAACTCAACTGGTGTCGCTTCTTCTTCCGGCGTCTCGGAAGTATCGTTTGGACCAGTGCCGTTGATGAAAAACTCGACTCGCTTCTCCGTATCGCCCGCCGCAGTCGGCGCACCAGTCCTCGGATTGATCTCGACCTGCTCGACACCCGACGGCTTCTCCCAGTCGCCTTCCCACTCGGGATGCTCGGCGAGCGCGACCTGCATGAAGTCGGCCCAGATCGGCAGGGCGGAATTCGCGCCAGTCAAACCGAGTTGCGAGCCATCGTCGAAACCAACCCACACCGCGCAAACAAGGTCCGGCGTGTAGCCTGCAAACCATCCGTCGCGTGACGTTCCGGTCTTTCCGGCGAGCACCTGTTTCAAGCCGCGCCCGCGCACTTTCGCGGCAGTTCCACGGTTGACCACGTCTTTCATAAACGAAGTCATCACGAAAGCGACTTCCGGACGAAGGACTTCATTCCTTTGCGTCGTCGGCGCTGCAATCGTGGCGCCCTCTCCAGTCGTGATGCGATTGATTGCGATCGGACTCGTTCGCGAACCAAGATTTGCGAAAGCCGTGTAGGCGGAAGCGATCTGAAGCGGCGTTGCTTCACTCGTGCCGAGCGCCATCGCCGGATACGCGCGCGGCGGTTTCGGCAATCCGGCCTTCGCCGCGAGATTCATTACGCGTCCAATCGTCACTTCCATCGCCACTTCAACCGTGACGACGTTGAGACTATGGACCAACCCATCGCGCAACGTGACCGGTTCGTGCGAATAACTTTCACCAAAGTTTCCCGGCGTATACTCCTGGTTATCGAATGTGAACGTCTTCGGTTCGTCCATGTAAGTCGTGGCCGGCGTGATCACACGCGGCACTGGATCGAAGGCCGTATTCAATGCTGTCGCGTAGACGAAGGGTTTGAAGACTGAACCCGGTTGTCGATAAGCATCTGTGGCGCGATTCAACTGGCTCTTCGAGTAATCACGACCACCAACCATCGCCACGATCTCGCCCGTCTTCGCATTCATCGCGACGAGCGCGGCCTGCAACGTACCCGGCGCAAAACGTTTTGATTGGATCTTGTCGAGCGCGTTCATCTGCTTCGTCAACGCGGCGTACGCGGCGCGCTGTAGATCCATGTCGATCGTCGTGTAGATCCGCAGATGCTCGGTGCCGCCGTTGCCCGCGATCATGTCGCCGAGCTGATTCTGAACGTAATCAGCGAAGTACGGTGCGTCAGAGACGTCGATGCGGCCGCGCGCCGGAACAACCTGAAGTGGTGTTGCCTTGGCGGTCTTTGCTTCGTCCTGCGTGATCGCGCCGGCTTCCGCCATTGAGTCGAGCACTTGATTGCGGCGTGAGGTCGCAGTCTCGATCTTGGTGTACGGGTTGTAGCGATTTGGGCTGCGAATCAACGCCGCGAGAAAAGCCGATTCCGAAAGCGTGAGGTTCGTGACGTCCTTGTTGAAGTAAGCACTCGAAGCTTCGCCGAAACCATTAATCGAGAACCCCGCCTGCTGGCCCATGTAGACCTGATTGCAGTAGAGCTCGAAGATCTTTTCCTTACTCAGTCGCGTCTCTAGAATGACGGACATGTATGCTTCGCTGATCTTGCGTTGCCACGTTTGTTCCGGCGACAGCAAGAGGTTTTTGACGAGCTGCTGCGTGATGCTCGAACCGCCCTGGCGAGCAATCGGCGAGTTTGGATCAGAATCGTATCGACGAATGAAGGCGCGAATGATGCCGCGAACGTTTACGCCGTAGTGCTCGAAGAACGAGCGATCTTCCGTGACGGTAATCGCTTTGACGAGGTGTGGCGGCAGATCGCTGAAACCGATGACTTTTCTTTTCGCGCGCTCGGTGCCGGTAACTGAGCTGATCAACTCAGGCTCGAGCCACACGCGCTGCAGCGATCCACGATTGTCGAGATCAGTGAGCGAGCTGATCGACTTCCCGGAACTGCTAAACTGAACACGCACGTTCTGAAACTGCTTCGCACCATCAACACTCGAAGCGCTGCTCGGCTCGATATCCAGCGAGGCTCCGTTAACTGCATAACGACCGCGAGATTCGTCTGCCTGTTGCGTTTTCTCTACGTAGCCCGCGCGCTTCAAAAACGTAATCACATCGGCCTGTGAGATCGTCTCGTTGACGTGCAGTTGTTTCGGAGCGGCGTAGATGCCGGCGGTGCGTGTGAAAACTTCACCGGCGAGCAGGTTATCGATGCGCCGTGAGAAGACCGTCCAGTAGTAGATCAGAATTCCTAGTACGATAGCAGTGACGAATACCAGCGGGATCAATACCGGCGCACTGAACAACCGTCGCAGCACTCGCCGCACAAAGCTCGGACGCGATTCCACGTAAGACACGACGCCGGGCTTTTTGAGATCACGATTGGTTGTGCGGGGATATTGATTATCTGGTGGATAGCGAACTGGCATAAACTAAGTCGATTACAAATCCTGTCTCACTATTACGTAACATCCCTCCAGCGGTTCTGTCGATATTAAGTTTGACAGGGCTGGCCGCATTCGTTAACGTGGCTGCCCTCGCTGGTGACTTTGATGCCACTCGGCCTGTATGAGTCTAACACCCCTGCCGCGTTTCCTTCTCCCTAGCCGTGCTCGCGTCCGCATCGTCTTGATGGCGGTTCTGGCTGCGCTTGCGGTCGGAACCGTTGTATTTCACCTGCTGGAAGGCTGGTCTATACTTGACAGTCTTTATGTTACCGCGCAGACGGTCACTACAGTCGGATTCGGCGATATAACGCCGCGCACTGCGCCGGGCCGCGTCTTCGCGACTGTGTTCATGATAGTCGGCGTCGGCATTGTGCTTTATGCTTTGACCAGCACCGTGCAGTCGATTGTGCACTCAGAGCTGTTTGCCCGGTATGGCCATTCGAGAAAAATGAGCAAACTGCGAGACCATTTTATCATCTGCGGCGCGGGCCGCGTCGGATCACATCTGATCCGAAGCCTGCGAGCCGTCGACGGCCTGTTTCTGGTGATCGAGAGCGACCAGCGCAAGTGTGAAGCACTGATGGATATGGGCATTCCCGTGCTCATCCGTGATGCGACGCTCGAGGAGAGTTTGATTGAAGCTGGCGTCGAACACGCGCGTGGTCTTGCGTCTTGCCTTCCCGATGACGCGGACAACGTCTACGTAGTTTTGACTGCGCGCGACTTGAATCCGAATATCCACATCGTCGCTCGGGCCGCGGAAGAACAGGCGGAGTCGAAGTTGATCCGAGCGGGGGCAAATCGCGTTGTAGCGCCGACGATCATCGGCGGACACCGCATGGCGATGGCGTTGACGAAACCCGCGGTTGGCGATTTTCTCGATTCCGTTACCGCGAATCATCTTGAGCTGGGTTTCGAACAGCTCGAAGTCGATCCAGTCTCGACTCTCGTGAATCGAAAGCTGAGTGAGACGGTCATTCGCTCGGAGTTGAACATCGTCATCGTCAGTATTCGTCGCAACGACGGCGAGATCATCTTCAATCCCGGCGGTGAAACCAAAATCGAAGGTGGAGACATGCTTATCGCTATCGGCAACGCGGAATCGCTGGCGCGACTGAACGCCCTCGCACGAGGTCGCGCGACACAACAACGACCAATCGAGGCAGAGACGAAATGAAGGTTCTGGTTACTGGTGGCAGTGGTTATCTGGGCACGTTTGTCCGCAACTTTTTTTCAGCCGACGATTTTTCCCGCCGTTCGGGTTTCGACATTCTCGATTATCAAGCGGTCGAGAGAGTTGCAGACTATGACGCTGTGATTCATCTCGCCGCACACTTCGATAAAAGTCCTGACGGTGCGTTTGAGTGTTTTCGTACGAACGCGGAAGGCACTGCTAATGTCATTCGCAACATGAAGCCGGGTTCTGCGTTTATTTACGCATCGACGAAGGACGTTTACGGCAGCAATGCAGGCGAGATTGACACGGTTAACGAAAACACGAGCACCGACTACTCCGGGCAAACAGCGTTTGAGTGGTCCAAGCTCATTGGCGAACGTTACGTCGAGTATTACGCGCGCACGAAGAATGTTCGCGCCTGCATCTTCCGGCTCTCGACCGTCTACGCGCGGCCATCGGAAGACAATGCGCCGGGTTTCGTCACGCACTACGTTGAATCGGTGAAGAACCGCCAGCCGATCCGACTGCCTACCGGAGTCGATCCGGTTCGCGACATCATGTATGTCGACGACTTTTCCAGAGCGTGTCAGGCGTTTATCGGTTCCAAACATGAGTTCGGTTTGTACAACCTGGGCGGCGGTAGTATGAACGCGATCAGCCTGCGCGACATTCTCAAACGCGTGGGAGCGATAATTGATATTGAGCCTGTGATTCAGGAAGATCCATCCATGCCGGCGCCGGTGCCGTTGCGGTATGTGTCTGACATCTCGCGGGCCGTTGATGACTTGGGCTGGCGTCCCTGGATGGGAATTGATGCCGGGCTACGAGAAATTCTGTAGATGAACGTGCAGGCGGAAAGTATTAAGCGAGTCGTCGTGCGCGGCACGAACTGGGTCGGCGACTCGGTGATGACCGTGCCTGCGCTGCGCGCGCTGCGACGTGTGTTGCCTCATGCTCACATCACGCTCGTGATTCGCCCCGGCAGGAAAGGAATTTTTTCCGAAGCCGACTTCATTGACGACGTGCTTGTTTACGATCGCAAGGGGCCGTTGTCTGTGCTGGGGCAGATGCGCGAGTGGAAGCGCAGACAATTTGACCTCGCGGTGTTGTTTCAAAACGCGTTCGAAGCAGCGCTGATTCCCTTTCTCGCGGGCGTGCCGCTGCGGCTCGGTTATGCGACTGAGTCGCGACAGGCGTTGCTGACGCATCCGTTGCCAGTGCCTGACTGGCGCTCTTCAAGACACGAGGTCTTCTATTATTTGTATCTAGTAACGGCCCTCGAGCAGATGTTGTTCGGTCGAAGCGACGTTTGCGAGAGTGAGCCGGATGCGAGCATACAAATCTCGGAAAGCAGGAAGTCGGAAGCGGCGGAGTTGCTCCGTGCGTACGGTGTTAGCGAAGCGGCATCTGTCGTCGCAATCTGCCCGGGATCGATCAACAGTCGCGCGAAGCGTTGGCCAACGGACAGGTTTGCGGCGCTCGCGGATCGCCTGATCGAATCGCAACGAAAAGTGTTGTTAATTGGATCGAAAGATGAGCTCGATGTCTCGGAAGACGTTGTCCGGCGAATGCAAAACCAGCCGGTGGTGCTGACTGGAAAGACGACTCTCGATCAGATCACGGCAGTGCTCGATCGTGCGGATCTGATCGTGACCAACGACACCGGACCGGCGCATATCGGCGCGGCGCTCGGACGTCCAACGATCGTGATCTTTGGTCCGACGAATCCTCTAACTACCAGACCGTTCGCGCCGGAAGCGAACGTTCTGAGACATCCGCCGGATTGCGCGCCGTGCATGCTGCGCGATTGCCCGATCGATCATCGTTGCATGACGGCGATCACAGTTGATGAAGTGTTTGAGCATTCGCATGCGTTGTTGAAGCGCGGCAGTTTCGCCAAAACAGTAAGGAGTTTGTGCGACTCAGTCGCGTGAGCAGATGAAGCGTCCGGCAGTTTTTATCGATCGTGATGGAACGATTTCCGAGGAGGTTGGTTACGTCAATCATCCGTCGCGGTTTCGTGTGTTTCCGTATGCGGCGGAAGCGATCCGGCTCCTGAATGACAATGGCTGGCTGGCGATAGTGATCACGAACCAGGCAGGCGTCGCGCGTGGCTACTTTTCTGAGGAGATGATCGCGAGTGTTCACGACCGACTAAAGAGCGATCTTGAGAACGCACAGCTCGACGCGATCTACTACTGCGCGCACCATCCGTCAGTCGGTGAGCCGCCGTACCGGTTTGATTGTGATTGTCGCAAACCGAAGACTGGGTTGATCGATTGTGCAGCGAAGGATTTTGAGATCGATCTGGAAGTGAGTTGGATGATTGGTGATCGTTATAGTGATATAGAGCTCGCGCGCAATGCCGGTTTGCGTTCGGCGTTTGTTTTGAGTGGGTATGGGCGTGGCGAGTGGGAATATCAACGTAACGCGTGGAAGCAGCAGCCGGATATTGTTTGTGAGAATCTGTTGGAAGCTGTGAAGGTGATTGTTGCAGGATAAACTGATCAGCATTATCGAGCGATTTGGTGAACAACGGCTCGTGATCCTCGGCGACGCGATTGCCGATAAGTTCCTGCACGGATCGATCAGCCGTGTCTCGCGCGAAGCTCCAGTTTTTATTTTGCGACACCAGCAGACCGAGACATTGCCGGGTGGGGCCGCAAACTGTGCGATGAACCTCGTCGCGCTCGGCGCTCACGTTTCGTTGATCTCGGTGACGGGGCGGGATGAATCTGGGAGTGAGCTGCGTTCGAAGCTCGAAGCGGCAGGCATTGATATCGCGGGAATCGTCGTTTCTAACAAAGTGCAGACGACAACGAAGGTGCGAATCCTTGCTGGTCAATCGCACTCCAGCAAGCAACAGGTAATCAGGATCGACTACGAGGGCGCGCCGCTCAATGATGAGGAAATTCGAAGTGCGATTCTCGGCCAACTCGAACAGGCACTCAAGGATGCAAACGCGTGTGTAATTTCTGATTACAACTACGGCGTCGTCGATGCGCGCGGCGCTGAGCTGATTCGGAAAACGGCTGATGTTCCAGTGTTGGTCGACTCGCGCTTCCGGCTTTCAGAGTTCACCGGATTTACGGCTGCGACACCGAACGAGGAGGAAGTCGAGAACCTCGCCGGCGCATCGATCTCCTCAACTGAAGATTTGGAAAATGCAGCGCAGGAACTGAAGAAGAGTCTCGGTCATCACGCGCTACTGGTCACACGCGGTAGCCAGGGCATGACGTTACTGGAAGGCGACGCCGCGCCAGTTCACATTCGCGCTGTCGGTGCTCAGCAGGCGGTCGACGTCACCGGTGCAGGCGATACAGTGATCGCGACGTTTGCACTCGCGCTCGCCTCTGGCGCGTCATTCGCCGACGCCGCGCGGCTGGCAAACTACGCCGGCGGACTCGTGGTGATGAAACGAGGCACAGCCACCATCACCGCGGCCGAGCTCAAACACGCTGTTTCAACTGATGACAATCCTTAGTCGCGAAGATTTAATGCACCGTATCGCCGCAGCTCGAGAATCCGGCGCGCGTATCGTCCTCGCCAACGGCTGCTTCGACGTGCTTCACGTCGGACACGTACGCTATCTCGCAGGCGCCCGCGAACTCGGCGACGTCCTCGTCGTCGGCATCAACTCAGACGAACAAGTCGCGATTCAAAAAGGTCCGGGCCGTCCAGTCTTGCCCGCGACGGAACGCGCTGAGATAGTTGCTGCACTCGAATCCGTAACCTACGTCACGATTTTCGACGAGCCGACAGTCGAACAACTCATACTCACTCTCAAGCCGGACGTTCACGCCAAAGGCACCGATTACACGACCGAAAGCGTCCCCGAACGTGACGTGGTACGATCCTATGGCGGGCAGGTCGCAATCGTCGGAGATCCGAAAGATCATTCAACCACGGAAATCATTGCAAGAGTCGGAGGTGTCTAACAGTTGATAAATAAATATCTCTGCATCTTCCTATTGCTCTGCCTCACAGCCGCACCCGCAATCACGCAGCGAAAAACTTCTGCGCGATTCGATCCCGATGGAACGTTCTGGATCCACGGGGATCCGCCTGCGGATTTTTCGGAGTTTGACTCCATTAATCTGAACGCAAAGCGAGCGAGGTATCTCCAAACACCGGGCCTCCGAACACGCACGGGGCTTCATCGGTACAAAACGCTCGTCGTCAAACGCGACAACTTCACCTTCACGACGATGACTGTGCGTGGAGTCTTCTATACTTTTTCAGGAAAATTTTTGAAGGGCGGTGTCTATGGCGCCGGTGATTTAGACGACGAGACTCCGGTTCTTGAAGGCACGCTCATCAGATTTCGCGACGGTAAGAAAGTCGCTGAGGCCAATCTGAAGTTTGTTTATTTCGGCGGTACATGAGGATTCTGATCGTAAAGCTCGGCAGTATTGGCGACATAGTTCACACTTTGCCCGCCCTCGCCGCACTGCGCGCCGCGATGCCGCAGGCCGAAATTTCCTGGGTGGTCGAACGGCGATCAGCAGAAATTTTGAGAGACAACCCGCTTCTGGATCGCCTCATCGAAGTCGACACGAAGGCGCTGAGGCGCGGGCTGATGTCTGGGGAGACGCTGCGGGCACCGCGCCAGCAGTTACGTCGGTTACGCGCCTCGGCCTTCGATGTAGCTTTAG